>Ga0209045_1000379_pt1 | contig 54831 bp, 29 predicted proteins | sample SaaInlLV_10m_DNA_4_FD_184664 | JGI IMG/M metagenome (GOLD analysis project Ga0209045, IMG submission 184664) | Marine microbial communities from expanding oxygen minimum zones in the Saanich Inlet - Saanich Inlet SI072_LV_200m_DNA (SPAdes) (version 2) | ecosystem: Environmental > Aquatic >...
CCAGGGATCGGTAAGCCGTAGGCCGGGCACTGTTTCCTGGCTCGGCGTTCATCATTCGACGAATGAGGCCTTTCTGTTTCCTGGCAACCCTTACGGGCGGACCATTCTTCGCGATTCTCCGCCCGGGCCGCCAACGACGATACTTGGCATCGCCTTCTGCCGTCCCGGACGAAGCCTCATCGAAGACTGGCCCGGGGGTGGGCTCGCTAGTCGCGCCCGACGCCACTAGCTGTCAGCGTTTGGAGGGCACTCTCAGGAAGCGGGGTAACATACCACGGGGATGGACCGCGTGCGCGCTCGCGAAGACACTCTCGACAGGCGGACAACCGGAACGAATGCGCCGTTCGGCGAACATCCACTCACCTTCAGTCAATCATGCATCGTCTGCCATCTTCTCCACGTTTCGGGCGGCATGGTATATGGCTCCCCCCAATGCCAGGACGGCAATGATGATTGCTGTTGTCAGAGCAGCTCGAGTCCCGAGCAGAGCGAACGCACGGAAGCCGGGGGAGAAAGCCGGATTCTCTGTCACCGGTCCGAGCGCCACCGCTGTGGGTGACACATCGCCTTCCCGCAACAGCGCCCGCAGTACGTGGCCGCTGTCGTAAACAGGCACATCGCCGTCGGGGCGTCCGAAGAGAAGCCGGTATGTGCGTTCAGGCGACGCGAGGAAGAGCAGTCGATACACCTTCCCGATCCCGATAATGCCGCTGATGTCGATAGGGGGAGCATCGTTGTTTGTCACGGTCACGCGGTACCGCTTACCGCGTGTCTCAGGGAAGGTCAAGCGAAGAGATGTCTTCTCGTAGCCTCCAAGCGCCAATGAGGTGATCGTCCCCCGGCGGAGTTCGGCCCATCCCTGGCCCTGTCCACGTCCACGCTCGACCTCGATACGGGCATCCCGGTGAAAGTTGCGACTGGTGGGGACGAGTTCCAGACCGCACAGCGGCTGCCCGACGAAGGTCACCGTCATCTCGGTCTCACGATCACGCGTGTCCTGGGCGATTGTCATCGCCAACGGTGCCTGCTCAACCGTCCGGTCAAAACGCTGCTTCTCGCGTGTGGCCAGGCGCAGAAACTCCAGTCTGTCTATCCGGAAATCCCGGCGTTTGAGAACCGTTGTCACCAAGTCCCGTTCTACTTCCCCACCCTTGATTTCTCGAGCCAGTTTCACACAGGTTGACATCCCCACATCGGTGACATCGCTCACCTCGACCTGAAATTCCCGGAAGTTACCTGAGCGGAGATGGATGCGACTTCCGGAAACATCCATGAAACGATGGTAGTCAAAGATCGTCTGTCCTTCCGCAATGACGGTCCAGTTGCCCCCCGCAGTGCGCCCGGACACACGCACCAGCTTCTCGAAGTCCCGCAGATGTGTGTGAACAACCAGGATGGAGGGGCTCGCCCCTTCCATTCTGACCCGTTCCGCTGTGATGGCAACTCGATTGCCGACAAGCTCTCTGAGTCCTCTCACCGTCATGGGCACAGGTTCTTCACACGTGACCTGGCGTGTCTCGGTCTCTTTCCGGAGGAGATAGGGCACTTCCTGGCCGAGGTCATCCACGACTCTGAGGTCTGCGCTGTCTGTTCGCGTTCGGGCACACACCTCGTCGTCGAGGGGAACAGCAACGATGAGTTCACGAGCAACCTGCGACGTGTTGATCTCTCTCGCGTGGCTGAATCCGTGCAGCGTCTTCTGTGCTGCAATACACGAGGGACCAACAACACCAACGGCCAGGATCAGACGAGTCACCAGTGTTCTCATCAGTCATCCTCCTCGGTCACCGGGGCCACAGCGAACAACTCGGGGTTCTTCATATACACGATGGCGCCCCCCAGGACGAATAGACCGGATACGAAAAGCGCCCCGATTCTGTAGAAGGCCTCCAAACCGCGCATATCGGAAAGGAACACTTTGCCTCCGACAATCGCGAAGAGGACCAAACCGGTATATCTCAATGCCGCGATCTGTCGGCGGATGCCAACCGCGACAAGCGCGAACGCGAACAGAGCCCACAGCACGGAGACCCCGCCCGCCCGAAACTCAGGGACAAAGGTCCCAAGCGCTGTGTTTACCTCCAGTGTCGCAAAGACGAAGAGCCACCCAAGGGAAAGGACCCCGAACACGATCGCCTGGTCAGCGCCACTTTCTTTCCTGAACAGAACGCAAGCGGCCCAACCGAAGAACGCGATGAGAAGCCCGAAATCCAGCAACCGCATTCCCGCCTCAACCAACAGGTACTCGTCACCGATGTATCGAAACGCGTGGTAGGACACTCCCCAGGACGGGAGATCCCACAGCACAAACTTGACCAACATCCCCGCAACGATGGCCCAGAGCAAAGCGGCCCAGCGCCCAGTTGTCCTGCCTTGCATAGCCGTCAGCACAAGCAGTGCAAGCCCTCCCCACAGCGCCGTCAACACAGGGAGCCGAAGAGGCGTGAAGACGGCGAAAAACATGCGCCCAAGCTCCAGATGAAGGTAGATGAAAAGAACGGCCACACTGGCAGCCAGGAACACCCTCAAGACGAGCTGATTCCGAACGGCGAGCGGAACATCGGCCTCAACCGGCACGCGGAGCCGTCCTTTTGGACCAGGCTTTGCGTGCAGACGCCACCCGCCCATAAACGAGGCGATCGGCACGCCGAATGCGATGAGACGGCTGACGAATTCACGCCAGTATGTCCCCACTTCGGCAACGGGTTTTCCGCCAAAAAAGTCCCCGAGGTCCATGAATGAAAGGCGCCCAAGAACCATGGCGTACAGGACATACGCCAGGTACTGGAGGAAGCGACTCTCAACTCGCCCGGCGAGCCAGAGGAACACGAGAGCCTGAAGGGCCCAACTCACCGTGACCCAGGAGTCCGACAGCAGAAGGGGAACGGTCGCTGTCAGGAAGAACGCGGCCAACGCGATGAGGGTCAGCAACAGAGGACGATCTGTGAGACGACGTCGCAGGAAGAACAACACCAGGCCCACGTAGAATGCCGCGGCTGCCAGAGTCAGAACCGACACCCACTCCTGCCCATACGCGTCGTGCACGATATGATACGCAACGCCAAAGAAAACGCTTCCATTCACAGCCAACCCAAGCAATTCCAACAGGGTTGCCTTCTTGCGTTGAGCCAGGTTGTATACCCATGTTACCGTTGAATAGAGGACAAAGAAGGACACGACAAAGGGAATGACCAACCAGAAATCGGAGCGCTGATAGTCGCGATCCAATGTCTTGAACAGCAGACCATATGTCCCGAGGAAGCCAAGCCAATTCAGCAAGAGCCATTGCCGAAAGTGTGCGACTCCGAGAATCCCCAGGCCAAGCAAAAGGACGTAGCTGAACAGGGCGACCAAGTGCGGGGTATCAGGCCTGAGCATGACTGGCGTAGCATACCCCCCGACGATTCCCAGCACGGCAATCAACAGCGAATTCTGCGTCACTGACAAGACGCCCGCGGCGCACGTAACGAGGGCCATACAGGCAAAGGCGGCCACGACACCAATGAAGTGATAGAAGTTGGCTGCTGCGAAAAAGGCGAAGTAGAGGATGGCAAACCCACCGCCGATGATGCCCTGGCCCAGGAGATGGTAGCGTCGTCCGAGGAGGGAGATGCCGCCCCATACCATGCCAATGCCGGTGAACACACACAGAGTCACCCGGGCTCCCGGGGGAAACCAGCCGCTCTGGATCGAGTGTTGCAGGACGAACCCAGCACAAGCCACCGTGATAACCACAAACAGGCGGACGAGCCAGTTGGTCGCAACCGCAAATTCCGCCTTCACTCCGGAACGTCGGTACTCCTCCCCCACGATGATCCATTGCCAGGTGCGACGCAGCACGTCCAGCGCTGCCTGCTCAATCTGGCTCTGCCAGGCAGGTTTGACGCGCGGTGACTCAGGCTGTTCTTCCGGGATAGGCGGCGGGGACGCACGGCGAACGGGCTGAACCGTGCCCTTGCTCTCCGGAGAGATCGTCTCATTTGCCGCCTTGGGCGACTGGACGCCCTGGCCGTCCGGACCGGTCCCCGGCGTCGTAGCCGGGACGGGAGGCTCACCGGGCGCGGAACGCCGGGAGGACAAGGTGGCCGCCAGTTGAGAAACGGTGGTGGCGGATGGACGTTCGGGAACTACTTCACTTTCGGGTGCATCCGTGCGAGACTCCACGGAGGAGGCGTCCGATAGCTTCCCAACCTGGCGCCGCAAATCCTCAATCGCTCGGGCAAGGCCTTCCAGGTGTTCCAGCGTCTCCTGCTGTCCCCGGAGCATTCGCCAAGCCGCCCATGACCGCCACAGAACGTACGCCAAAATTGATAGGCCAATCAGCGTCGCGATCAGTTCTTCGGGTCTCACCGTCAAGCCCTCCAAATGAAGCCCAATGCACACGCGAACCAGATGAACGCGCCACAACCACTTAGGGCTGGCGCGGAAATAGCTCTGCATTTTGGCGGGAGCGCAGGATGGTCAGCCGGAAGGCAGGAGGAGCAACGCATACCGAGGTATGTGTGCGACGACTAACGCCGCGTATGGCCGTGCTCCGCCCCGCCCCGCAGGGCTGCGCCCCTTTTGCTCTCTGGCTTCGTTGCTTCACTCGGGACATATCAAGATATGCCCGCTCGCTCGCGCCTGGCCAGGAACCAAAATGACCAGCAGCAAAATGTGAAATTATTTCCGCGCCGGCCCTTACCCCACAATACCCTTTGGTACGGCGGGGGGCCACCGCGCCACGGCGTTAGCCACGTGTGGAGAAAAAGGGAGCTCAGGGAAGGGAAGGAGTGGTGGTAGGGGGTGGATTCGAACCACCGAAGGCATTGCCAGCAGATTTACAGTCTGCCCCGTTTGACCGCTTCGGTACCCTACCACGAAGGTTCGCCGGATCAAAGAGCACATACTATAGAATGGGCACACCCAGTTTCAAGCACAAGAACAAGGAAAAGTGACCGTTTTGAGTGGGCTCTTTGCCGGAGCGTCTACTTGCCCTTCAACAACCCGCGCAGCAGCGATCCCCCGAGGTTTTCAAGCTCTTTCCGGCGTTGTTGCCGTCGGTCGATATTCTGACGGTGCCGTTCCTCGTCGGTGAGCGGCTTTTCGGTTGGCTCTTTTGGGGGCGTTGTCGCCACAGGCGCGGCTGGAGTCGCCGGAGCCGGCGGGGCGGGCAGTTGGGTTACGGGAGGGACCGGAGTCGGTGGCGGGGGTTGGGGCGGTGGGGTCTGGGCAGAAGCCGGGGGTGACGGCGAGGCCGGTTCGGTGACAGCGGGTGCCCTTTCTCGGGCTTTCTCCTCTTCCTTGTCTCGCAGGAGTGCTGTTCCCACCCCAAATAGACCTCCGACAATGTCTTTGGGCTTGGCAGGAGCACCGGTGTTCTTCCTGCCGGGGAGCGGAATAACATCCAGGACGCCCTTCACGGCCTTCGCTGTCTCTCCCCCGAGCTTCTCATCGATCAGCTCGTTGGTCTTATCGAGTCCCAGTTTCATCACGACATCCTTCGAAAGCCCGGATACATCGAACTTCGGGTCGGTGATCGTGCCGGTCACGCGGATCGGGACCGGCAGGAAGGCATGGTCGCCACGGCTGGTGGTGAAGCTGCGCAGAATACCAAGACTCCCAAGCCGTTCAGCAACCTTCCCGGCAACCCCGGCTTCGACACTGAGGTCCAGTACCTTGTCCAAGCCCACGCTCCCGGTTATGGTCGCCGCCTGGTCATGTCCGGAGATCGTGAACGATTTGATGAGCGCTTTGCCGGCCGCAATGCCGCCTTCCAGCATCCCGGCATCGAACTGCATATGACGCAATTCCGGCACGTTTATCCTGTCAGCCCATGACGTCACGGCAGGGATCCGGGCAATCCCGACAGGCCCCAGATCCAGGCGAGTATCCGCAATCAGATTTCGAGTGATTGCGGCCAGTGTAGTGCCAGCACCGGAGGCGCCGAGCTCGAAGGAGTCGAGTGACCCAACCACGGCGCCTGAGAACCGGGGAGCAAAGGTCGCAACAAACGGCTTGAAGGGCAGCTTCGCTACTTTTGTTCGGAGGGCGTACTTGAACCCCTTTACACCCAAATCAACATCTCCGGACACGTTGACACTTCCACCGTTGACGTTGAGGTCCATACCGGGGATGTTGACCTTGTTGTCCGCGACTCGCACGCTCCCGTCACACGAGCCGATGCTCAACGCGTCATAGGTCAGGTTCCTGAGCCCAATCTTCGCGTTTAGGGAAAGGCCACCGAGGTCGATCGGACCCAATTCCTTGGTCAGCTCTGCAGCGTGTTCGACCTTTGGGACAGCTGGCGACGTTGGGGCGAAAACAACTCCCGTCCGGGCACCTATCAACGCCGCGAATTGCCGCTTCCCCGGTCCGGCGGGTGAAGCGCCCGCCTGTGTGTTGGAGGCCGTCGGCTTGACCATATCGGCGAGCGCCTTGAGATCGATCCCTTCCGAAGACACGTTGAGTGCGGCTTCCCCGGAGGCGATCGGCAATGGAATCGTCCCTGAGGTACCGAGGTGCAGGATACGCGTCCCACCTTGGCTGGAGGCAACGTCGAGGCGGGAAATCTCACACGTCTTGCCTCTGAGAGCCACGTCAAAGCCGACGCTCGTTCCCAATGTGGGAAACGGCTCGAATCCCGGATAGCGGGCCTTCACTCTTGGTATGTCGATCGTTCCAGTTGCCGTCACCACGTTGAAGTTGTCCTGGAATGTGGACGTCAGCCCTGCCTTGGCGGCAAGAACTGGAAATGCAGCCCCCCCGAGCCAGGCTTTGGGGATCGCCTGCAGCAGCTGTTGGTTGACTTCCGTTACTGCTAACTCAGCCGTGCCCGCCATCGTCTTCAGATCCACCTTGGCCGCAAGTTTGGACTGCAACCCAACTGTCCCCCCAACCAGAGCACGTGTCGTGAAGGAGGCGACGTCGAGGGCATTGAAATCCGCCAACGTGACCGAGAGGTGGTTTTCGACGGCCGACAGGGCGATCTCGTCCTTATCAATGAGTACGTTCAGGTTTTTGACAGTCACCGGTCCCGTTACAGCGACCTGGCGCCCCAGTTTGCCGATGCTTACGGCGAGCGCCGAATCCAAGGTGCCGTCACGGATGGTGATTCCCGCGTCGCGCCCTAGGAAGAGATTGGCCAGAGAAAGCGGGAAGCCGTCAACGAGGATCGCTGCTTTCGAAACCCCGACGCCTTCCTCAATGCTCTCTGCTGCCCACCGAATTGTCAACGGTTCAGTCAGTCTGAACTTCACGGTTTCACGGCCTTGTTGCTGAACGTTCACGTCGACTTGAGAAGCCACGAGTTCCTCATCCTGGAGAGACACCGTCACCTCATGGACCGCCCTGACGTCGACGGGGGGGACATCAGGCAGTTCGACGTCGGGAATGCCGACGGTGAGTGTTCGGCAGAGGAACTCGCCTGTGCTTCGGACCGTCATGTCGTGGTCCATGGTCACCGTCCCCTTGTAGGTGGCGCTTGCCTTGCCAAAGGTATAGCCTCCAGCCAGTCCGCCAACGAGGTTAAGGGCCTCGGATGACACAGGCTCAACCGTGATGTCGAGTTTGCAGGAAAGCGGCGCCAGGGCAACGTGACCGGTGGCCGCGAACACGGCTTCGGGCGTTCCTTTGGAGGACTCAGCCAGAGAGACGTTGTCGATCGTCCATGTCTCCCCTTCACAAGCAGCCGTCATCTTTAGCGCCAGGACCCGGTCCCCCAGGGGAACGCCGCCGGCTTTTCCGGAGAGTTGATCCACGCGCCCGGCGAGCTCAAGCTTCAGGGGATTCAGCCCCGAGTCCAAGTCGATGCCGGCAGAGCCAATACAGCGCCCGGCGGGGATGGTCAGATCGGGTCCAACGACGCCGTCGATCCCAGCCGAAAGGTCTACCTCAACCCGTTCCCCGTTCTGAATTCGTGGTATGTGCAGCTCAATGCCCTTCAACCCAATCTTCATATCCGGAGCTGCGTAAGTCACATCAAGACCACGGACCATCACGTCCGTCACGTGCACTGAGACGGGGAGGTCAAGTTTGGGGATGGTGATGGATATCGGTTCCGCTGTGGTCTCCCCGGAGGGCTTTGGTGTTTCTGAACCATCGCGGCTCATCGCCTCGGCCGCGGTCTCCGAAACGCGCTCTGACGCCACGACCTGCTCTGCAGCGGGCTCGCCGTTCACCAGGATCGTCGCATTGTCGACTCTAACTTGAGTCACTCGTAGTTCGCGACTCAAGATCCTGAATGGCTGGTACGCGCACTCAACCCGTTCAGCCCGGAGCAATGGGGCATCCACCGGTCCAACGACCAGATCACGGATCTCGACCTCGGAAAACAGCGATAACCGTACTCGTTTTGCGACGACCGGTGTCCCAATTCCCTCACTCACTCGGGGGAGAACAACTCCACAGATGAACGATGAACGGGTTACCACGAAGATCACGGCTACCACCGCAACCACAACGATTAACGCCAGCATTGCCAGCACTCTCAGCCATCTGCGCTTCTTCTTCGCCATGAATCGCTCCTTCGGATAACGTTCGGTGACCTGTAAGATGGATGACTGGGAAGCCCCGCATTTCACCGTGAGCTGAGGGTCGGCGCGGAAATAACTTCACATTTTGCTGCTGGCCATTTTGGCTTCTGGCCAGTCGCGGACGAGCGGGCATATCTTGATATGTCCCGAGTGAAGCAACGAAGCCAGAGAGCGAAAGGGACGCAGCCCTGCGGGGCGGGGCGGAGAACGGCCATTCGCGGCGTTTGTCGCTTCGCTGCAGCCCAGCAGGCTGCCCGTCTCGCTACGCTCGGCTGTCGTCGCACACATACCTCGGTATGCGTTGCTCCTCCTGCCTTCCGGCTGACCATCCTGCGCTCCCGCCAAAATGTAAAGCTATTTCCGCGCCAATCCTAGGAGGGAATTTCCTTGAATCCGATCTCCGTCGGCGCTTGCAAAAAGGCAAGGGTTCCCTATGTTAACTGCCCGTTAGACACGCCAAATGCGCGTATAGTTCAGTCGGCTAGAACGCTACCTTCACACGGTAGAGGTCACAGGTTCGAGTCCTGTTACGCGCACCATCCCCTTCCCTCCCCTCACAGCCCTCAATGGGTCAGTCGCAGTAGGCGAGATCCAGAACCGGCTTCAGTCCCAGTTCTTCCCGCCCAAGCCACCGGTATTCATCTGCCGGCAGTTCGTCCTCAAAGGTCCGGATCACGTCGTGCCAGCGTTCCCGGAACTTCAGTGAATTCCGGGCGATGTTGCGTTGGTACTCGGTCTGTCCGAACGAGGCCGTTGTGATCCCCTCAAAATGATAGACCTCAACCTGGGGCGTGTAGGCAACATCATAGCCGCTCTCACGAGCTCGGAGACACAGATCCAGGTCTTCATACTGGACAGGATGGAAAAGCTCGTCCAGATATCCCGCCTTCTCGCGCAGTTCGGTTCGCATAATCCAGCAGGCGCTGATCAGCGCGTTGACGCTGCGAACTTCGCAGAAGCGCTCATCGTGGCGAGGCTTGCCCCGCCCGCGGAAAGCGATGCGTCCCAAAGGGCTGATGCCGACGCCGGCACACTGGATGGGGTGTGGCTCATAGGGGTAGATCAGTTTCACCCCCAGAATGCCCAGGGACGGATCATCGTCCATCGCCTGGGTCAATCTACCAAGCCAATCCCGCGTGCACACCGCCGTGTCATTGTCCATGAACATCGTGTAGGTGGAGGTCGTTTTTGCCCATGCTTCGTTACGGGCGACCGAACACCCCTTGTTCTCCTCATTACGCCACGCAAAGCAGCTGATTCCTGCTTCTCGTGCCTGGATCTGTGCCTGTTCGAACAGAGCGGGAGTCGAGTCCGATGAGCCGTTGTCAACCAGAAAAAGCTCGCGCGGATGGTCAGTTGCCCCGAGGACACTGCTGAGACAGCGTTCCGTGAACTCAACGCTGTTGTGGGCCAGAATCACTATTGAACAGTCGCGGATAGCCATGTGCCGCCAATCTCCACCTTACCGGGATACTCTCTACTCAAACGCCGTACCATAGTCAAGACCTGAACCGGCGCAACCAACACCTCTGACCGCAAGTCATTGGACAGAACCGCGGTGGGAGGCAATATTCCTCTCATAATACGGAGACGGATGACGTTGGTGAAAGCTTGGCCTTGAGTGGGATCCTCTGAAATCGGCCGGGTTGCCGCCGCGGAAGAACGAGTTCACATTAGGGAACCGTTTGACCAGACTGATGTCGAAGGATGAAATGTACGTCTGAGATCGAGTCCGGCGGTGTGCAGTTCAGTCACACCGACTAGTAAGGAAACGTAAGGAAGGAACGAGGAACATGAAAAGCTTGAAAACGATCTGTCTGTGCAGCTGTTTCGTCTTGGCGCTATGCGTCGTCGCGAATGCCCACAACTGTGGGGGCGAGAAGAAAAAGTCCTCCAAGGCTTCTACATGCAAATTCGACGCGAAAGCCGGGAAAGTAACCTGCTCATCCGCGAAGAAGGCCGCCGCCAAGTGCTGCGGAAAGTGTGAGAAGGCTGGCGCAAAAGCCGGCGCGGCCAAGTGTACCGAAGGCTGCAAGAAAGAGGGTGCTGCGTGCGCCGAGAAGTGCAACAAGCCTGCTCCGAAGGCCGCCGGCGCAGCCAAAGGGTGCGGAAGCTGCTCCAAGGGCAAGGCGGCTGGCGCAAAGAAGTGTGGGAGTGCTAAATAGCACGTCTGCACTGACACAGGCCTCTTACAGAGAAACTGCATAGTGTAATCTGAGCGGGACCGGCCTCACAGGCTGGTCCCGCTCATTCATTTCACCACACACACGATGAAACTGCACGTCCGAGAATACGGAGAAGGCTCCCCGGTGGTCATCCTTCACGGCCTCCTGGGCTGTGGTGACAACTGGGTTCCCGTAGCCAAGGCGTTGGCTGCCTGCCACCATGTCCTTGTTCCAGACCAGAGGAATCACGGGCGCTCGCCGCATAGCGACGCTTTCAACCATGAGCTTCTGGCTCAGGACCTCGAGGAACTGCTCGACCGCTTCGACCTCGCAACAGCGACGGTCATCGGGCATTCCATGGGCGGCAAAACGGCCATGCAGTTTGCCCTCACGAGGCCAGCCCGGGTGGAGAAGCTGATCGTTGTCGATATCGCGCCTCGACGTTACAGGAATGACCGGATGGATGTACTCAACGCTCTGAACAGCATCCAGCCGGCCCGGTACAGTCGCCGCGGAGATATAGACCACATCCTGGCGGCACATGTCCCTGAACAGGCAACACGTGCATTCCTGCTCAAGAACCTCGGTCGCGACTCCTCCGGCGCCCTGTCCTGGCGGCCGAACCTGGCCTCACTAAGGGACAATGTGGAACGGATCCTCGAAGCTCAAGACATTCCCAGCAGCTTTGTCGGACCGACACTGGTCCTCCGGGGGGGAGCCAGCGCGTACGTCAGTGAGACGGACACTGCGGACATCGCCACCCTCTTCCCGTCGGCTCGGGTTCACACTATCCCGAGAGCAGGACACTGGGTCCACGCCGACGCTCCAGCCGACTTCCTGACTGTCGTGAACGACTTCCTAGGCTGATTTTCTGCCCCCCCTGACTCCATCGTTCTGCATCCCTGATCTGTTGTCCGGGATTGGCGCGCCCAGCCCGCGCGCTATAGTCCTTCAGCACAATCCCGTGAAGACCATTTTCTCGAGAAGGAGAACAGAGATGATCGTGTACCTGAACGGCGCCTATGTCCCCAAGTCCAAAGCAGCGATCTCCCCGGACGACCGAGGCTTCCTCTTTGCCGACGGCGTCTATGAAGTCTTTGCTGCCTACGAGGGACGCTTGTTCCGCACAGCTGATCACCTGACGCGCCTGGAACGCAGTCTCAAGGCCCTGCGAATCGAGTTTGGTGATGTGGCGGTGGTGGAGGAGATTGCTCAGACACTGCTGGAGCGGAATGATCTCTGTGGGACGAACGCGAAAGTCTATCTGCAGATCACCCGCGGGGCAGCGCCGCGGAACCATGCGTTTCCCGGGGCGGACACCTCGCCTACCATATACGCTTGCGCGTCGACCTTTGCCCGACCGGTAGAGAAGCGGCGTGTCGGCGTTTCAGCCACCTTTGTTCCGGACAACCGCTGGGCCAGGTGCGACATTAAGACGGTTGCTCTTCTCCCGAATGCCATCGCGGCCCAAACGGCCGAGGAACGCGATGCAGAGGAAGCGATTTTTGTTCGTGACGGGGCGTTGACAGAGGGGTCGCACACCAATGTCTGTGCCGCTGTTGACGGGACCATGGTCACCGCACCGCTGTCCAACTACATCCTGCCGGGCATCACCCGGGCCGTGATCATGGAACTGTGTGCAGATTTCGCTATCCCCGTCCGCGAGTTCCCTGTTCTCTTCGAGGAAGTCCCGAAACTCGACGAACTGTTCCTCGTTGGGACAACCGCTGAAGTGATGCCCATTATTGAGGTGGATGGAACGCCAATTGGTTCCGGTCGCCCCGGCCCCATCGCGCAACGCCTCGGTGAAGGTTTCGACGGGCTCGTTGCCGGCGCCGTCGAGGGCGGAGCATAGGTCCGGTAAGGGCGGAAGGAAGAGATCTGCCCCGGATTGGCGTTAAGAAGAAGCGGCGAGAAGTGCATCCAGGAAGAGGTCGCCGGATGGCACCGCCTCCCACATTGAGGTCAGGTGCAGCCAACGTGGGGGGGGGGATAGCCTCGACGTGCGGCATGGCGATGGGGCGGCTGAACCTGTAGCAGCCCACGTAGCGCCTTCCCCCAAAGAAAAGAGGCCGATCCACGAATGGACCGGCCTCTTTCACTTGGTAACGTTTGAGACTCGGCGTCTCTACTCCACGACCACCTCGGCGTCCGCGGCGCTGGACCGATAGATCGCGTCGATCAGCTTCATCGTGGTCACGCCCTGTTCTGCTGTCGCTGCCGGCTCAGCTTCACCCTTGACGGCCGCGATAAAGGTCCGCATTTCCTCGGCGAAGTTGTCCCGCTTGTTGTCGTAATCCATCTTCACATCGGCGATACGGTCACCCACCTCAGTCAGCAGTACGGGAGCGCCGCTGCCCATCCGGATGCCGCCCTTATCGCCGAGAATCTCGAGGAACTGCTGGGGTTCAGTGTTCGCTGCCCAGCAGACTTCAAAATTCATCGTGGTGTTGGCTCCGAAACGAACGAACCCGCAGGCGTAGTCATCGACATCGAAGGTGCCGTTGTAGTCCGGTGGGCCGGCCCACATGCTGGTGTAGTTGTAGTTCTCCATGGGAGAGCCAAACTTCGTGTACGTCTTTGCGCTGACTCGAGTCGGGTTCCAGCACCCGGAGGTCCACATGGCCAAATCGAAGAAATGGACACCAATGTCGATCAAGCCGCCGCCGCCGGAGAGCGCTTTGGTGGTGAACCAGCCGCCCATTCCCGGAATACCGCGCCGACGTCGCAGGATCACACGCATTTGGTAAATCTCGCCGAGTTGCCCCTTGTCTATGACTTCTTTGAGGAAACGTCCATCCGCGCTCTGGCGCTGGACCATTCCCATCTGCAGGACTTTCCCCGCCCGGTCTCTCGCATCGCAGATTGCCTGACCTTCCTGAGCGCTCAGAGCCATCGGCTTCTCAAGCAGCACATCCTTGCCGGCATCAAAAGCCGCGATGGCGATAGGGGCATGCATGTTGTTGGGGACGCACACGCTGACTGCCTCGATGTCGCTGTCTGCGAGCAACTCGTTGTAATCCTCGTACAACGTCTCCACGCCGTGCCGAGCGCCCTTCTCCTTCAGCCGGTCCGGAAGAATGTCGCACAGGGCGACGACATCGGCACGATTCACCTTTGCGTAGGCGTCCGCATGAACGGAACCGATCGTACCTACACCGACAATACCAATCTTGACCTTGTCGCTCATTGGGTCTCCTCCAAGCGCGCTCTGATCTCTGAGTGCCCCAACCACAGGGCATCAACTGCGTCCGAGGGGCTATTCTACACCCCAGCGAAACGAAAACCAGCGGCAGAATCAGATACGTGACAACTCTTCAGCCAGGAGGCCTGCGGCTTTCTCGACATAAACGGCACACACTTCACGTTTGACTCTGTCCTTCAACTCTGTCCGTCCCGCTGACGTCGTCAGATCAAGGCCGGTCAAAACTCGACAGCGATTGCTGCCCATTGTGGCCTTGAAGCGCGTCTGGTACCGCCCAACGACCTGGAATGTCTTCTTCTTCCGCTCCGCGTAATCCGAGGTCTTCCGTGACACGGCCATGGCAAGCACCAAAGCCCCCCCGCTCACCAACCCGCAGATATCTCCCTGCAACCCAACCCCTGCGGCCAGACCGAGCCCAAAGCGCTTCCCCAACTCGGGATCCTCGCCGATGGCCTCACATCCGGCAATGAGGATGGACTCTGAACAGGTCATCTTCCCGGGAATGAACAGCTCGTGTGCGCGTTTGGGCATTGCCTCGGAAGGGACGCTCCGTGCGTCGCCTTCCGGCTTGCCGGGAGGAGCGTTCTGCCCTCTTCCGGAGAGAGCCAACGTCCCGCCGCCAACCACTGCAGCCGTCAGGAAGCGCCGTCGTTTCATGTCGGGTTCTTTCCTGTTCTTTGCCCCTCTCGATACACCGCTCCTTGCCAAACCGTCCTGTCTCTGCGAACTTAACGCGGTCGCCTCCTGAAGACAATCGGGCAGACATGGTATCAGAAGCTGTCCCCTCAGGTCTGCGGAGTGGCCTGCTGACGCAACAGCCATGTTTGCCTCAGGCAACGTCCTATGGTAGTTCACTGGAAAGGCCTTTTGGCACCATGCATCGACATAATCTCATCACGCTGACCTGCCTCACCGCCGCCATCGTCCTTGCGCTGCCTCATGTGCTTCCCGCGGCCCCGGTCCCAGCTCCGCCGAACATCCTCTTCATCACCGTCGACGACATGAACTGCGACTCCATTGGTGCGTTCGGCTGCAAGCTGCCTGGGACATCCCCCAATGTTGACCGCCTGGCGAGTGAGGGCATTCGTTTTGCCCATGCACATGTGCAGGTCGCGAACTGCGTTCCCTCACGCAACGTCATGCAGACAGGGCGTTACCCGCACAACAGCGGGGTAGAGGGTTTCTATCAGGTCAAGGCCGAATTCCCTATCCTCCCGGACGTTCTGAAACAACATGGGTACTTCACGGCCATCAAGGGAAAAGTGAGTCACTCAACTCCCTTCCATCCCTATTCCTGGGACCTCGTACTCACCCCTGAGAACGGGCGCAAACTGGACCGCAACCGTGATGCCTTCGCCGCGCTCACACGGCAGGCCATCGGTGCCAGCAAAGAGGCCGGCAAGCCGTTCTACCTGCTCATGAACATCACTGACCCACACAAGCCCTTCTATGGAATGGGCAGGAACGGGCAACCGGTCGAGGACCTCAATGTCCCTTCACGTGTCTATTCTCCGGACGAGGTCCCCGTGCCAGGGTTCCTCCCCGATCTCCCGGTCGTCCGCAAGGAGCTGGCTCATTATTATTCGTCGGTACGACGGGCCGATGACTGCGTGGGGGCCATACTCGCGGAGCTCAAGGAAGCCGGACACGAGAGCAACACCGTGGTGATGTTCCTATCGGACCACGGCATGCCTTTCCCCTTCGCCAAGACCAGTCTATATCACCACAGCACCCACACGCCCTGGATTGTGCGGTGGCCCGGAGTGACACGCGCAAGTGCCATCGATTCTCGCCATATGATCTCGGCAGTGGACTTTATGCCGACGATCCTCGACATCGTTGACGTGCCCGTTCCGGTGGGCCTGGACGGGCGCTCTTTCCTTCCGCTACTTAAGGAGAAAACACAGAACGGCCGCGACATGGTGTTCAAGGAATACAACGAGAACGCCGGGGCAGGACGGAATCCCATGCGCAGTGTCGTTACGCAGAAGCACGGGTACATCTTCAATCCGTGGGCGAACGGCGAACGCAAATTCAAGACCGCGACAACGGGAACCCTCACCTACAAAGCCATGCTGACGCTTGCCCAAACTGATGAAGCTATGGCCGCGCGGGTCGACCTTTTCAACCATCGCGTCCGAGAGGAGTTCTTTGACTACGAGCACGATCCCGATGCCCTGCACAATCTGATTGATGATCCGGCTTACAGGACGGAGATCGACCGCTTACGTGCCGCACTTGAGCAGTGGATGGTCAAGACCGGTGATCATGCCCTGGAGGCATTCAGAAACCGTGACAATGACGATGCGAACGACGCCTACATGCGACGTCTTGAGAAAGAGGCCCTTGAGCGCCGCAAAGACCGCACCCAGTGGCGCAAAGGGAAGACGAACACGAAGAAAACAGGGAACAAGGGGAAGCTGCAACTTGTCCAGCTAGCGCCGCCCGCGGCGGCAGCCGCCGGAACGCCGGTGATTGTCCGGATACCACACACGATCCCCCAGGATCTGGGGGAACAGTTGCTGCACGTGACCGTGAAGGACGGCAGAGGAAAGCGGATTGAACGCAAAGTGGTCAAGGCTAGTGGGGCGGGCACAGCGGAGATCACGTTCGATCTGCCCGGAACTGTCCTGGGCAACAAGATCATGTTCGCTGTTTTCGTCGGCAAGGACTACCCGAATTGCCTGCAGCACGTCGCGACCAAGCCCATTCCGCTCAAGTGAACGTCTTTGAGCACCGGCGCAGTGAAAGAGCCGTCATAGGTCTGCCAACTCTCCCGGAAGGCGGCACGCGTTGGCGTTGGGAGGACGGCATTGCGGAGCAGGCACGACTCATCCGGTCACGCATGCTGCCCACACCTTCCGGATTCCGGCAATAGTCTCGGTGATGTCCAGATCCGTGAACCGGTGGTCCATGGGCAGGCGGAGTACCTGGCGTGATATCTGGTCCGCAACAGGACAGGCCCCCTCTTCGAACGATACTCCCTCAAGGAAGTGCGGGAGGTGATCCGAATACGGGTAGAACCGCCGATTCCGGATTACAGGTGTGTGTAGGTTTCCTCGGGCCGGAGAGAGCGCGGACGTGATACCGAGTCCCTCTGCTTGCAGGACGGGCAGCAGTTCTTCCCGAGTGGGCGCATCTCCCGTATAGAGCACGGGGATCGGCCACCACGCAGGACAGCTGTGGTCCGCGATTCGTGGAAATCTGAGATCAGGCAAGCCGCTCAGTTCGGCATAGTACCGAGAGGCGATCTCAGCCCGACGCCCGATGTTGTCGTCCAGCCGTTCAAGCTGGGCCAGCGCAATGGCTGCGCTCTGGCAGTTCGGGCGACTGTTTGTGGCGGCAAACGCCATCATTTCCTCCCCACGCTCCGTCTTCCCCCGCACATAGGCCTTGTCAATGAAGAGCCGCGCCACATGGGCCGTTTCTTCGTCATTGGTGAGCATGAAACCGCCATCGCCACACGACATGTGTTTCGACTCGTTCATGCTGAACGCCCCGATTCTTCCCAGGCTCCCAACGCACTGCCCTCGCCACGTCGCTCCGTGAGCCTGCGAGCAGTCCTCCACGATGGCGACGCCGTGCTTCTCCCCTATGGCCAGAAACGCATCCATATCAGCAACGATTCCGGCCATGTGCACCACAAGTACGGCCTTGGTTCGGGGGGTGATCACGGCCTCGACGGCATCAGGGGCCGCACTAACCGTATCCGGGCTCAGATCAGCAAATACGGGGATGGCGTGCAGCGTCAGGATGCTCATGAAGGTGCCCGCATCGGCGACGGCAGTCGTCACCACTTCATCGCCTTCTTCGACACCACACGCAGCCAGGGCGGTCTGAATGGCGGTTGTCCCGCTGGTGGTCATTACCGCGTACCGGGTCCCGAAACGCGTAGCAGCGGCTTTCTCAAAGCGCTGTACCATCGTGCCACGGGTACACATGAGAGCGCCTTCATCGAGCGCTTCTATGACATACCGTTTCTCAAGCTCCCCATAGCGGTTCGGGCGGCTGTACGCAACCGTCTTTGCCTTTGGGCCGCCATTGATTGCCAGATCTGCCTGAGTCATGCCGGGCCTCCCTTCGGACCGTTTCCGAGAATACGCATAATGCTGCTACCCATGATGGCGTCTTTCTGCAACTGGGGAATGTCAGCAGCCCCAATCTGAGCAAGTGGGCAGTCAGGCAGATTGATCGGCCAAAGCGAACCGAAACAGAGCCTGTCAAGGCTGATCGTCTCAGCCAGCTTCTCTAACGTTCGCCAGGATCCCTTCAAACGACTTGTGTCCACCAGAACGTTCGAACGCTCCGCCAACTGCTTCGAGACACCTCGCAGGTCCGTGGTATGCAGCCCGGAGAGAATGAGCGGGTGATCTCCTGCGCCCTCAAGAAAGGGGCCGACCTGATCGATCTCGACGTCAGAGGTCGCCATCATCCACTCGATGCGCCAATCCTGCATTTTACACATCACCTGCACCGGCAGGTTGAGTTCACCAGCGGCGACAAGCAGGTCAGCGACGCACGCGTCGGCCAGCTGATAGCCATGGAACGTTGGACAGAGGCGTATCCCCGACACGCCCAATGCCTCCACGCTCTTCCGCAAGTCACGTTCCCACCAGTTGCAGGCGGGGTTCACGACCTTGAAGTGCCACACATCCTGAAGCTGTTCCGTACGGCCCTGGATGTCGTGACACAACGCTTCCTCAGCGCCATAGGAGTCTTCCTGGAAAATGGCCTCCAATGGAGAGAGTACTGCCCCCGTGAACCCCAGTCTGGAGAGTTTCCTCTCCAGTTCCTCAACGGTTGTTCCCGCAATGCGCCGGAAAGGAAACTGCCCACTCCAGGCATTCGCATCAATCCACGTGGTCATGGCAGCACCCTCTCTGCATTCTTCCACAACACAAGGTCCCGCTGGTCTTCGGTGAGATTGGCTCCGTAGACCTTGCCCAGATTGTGGTAGATGTCTGATCCCGGCATGTCCGAGCCGAAGATCACATGGTCCGCTCCCAGGTGCTCAACCGCATAGTCGACCATGCCGCGTTCGCCGTATGTCCCGGAAAAGTCGACGTAGACATTCGGCAGTCCAACGACCGCTTCCACACCGCGAATGAAATCTCCTCCTTCATGAGCGAGCATGACGGTGAGCTCCGGGTGGCGACGGGCGACCGATGCGATCGCTTCCGGCGGATTCTGATCGGATGTTGCCCCCCGCACGGGACAGAAACAGTGGAGCAGCACCGGCATGCCGTATTCCAGACACAATTCGTAGACCGGCTCGTTCAGCCGATCGTCCGCGGTGGTTGCCTGCCAGAGCTTGACCATAACAAACCCCAAGTCGCGACACCGGTGGAACTCTTCAGAAACCTGCTTCTCATGCCGAGGATTGAGGTACAGCATCCCACGGACACGCTCATCACGTCGCATGAGCTCCAAGGCCGCATCATTGATGCGCACCACGGTGTCCTCGTCAGGGCGGTGGTTATCCAGCCCGGTCACGTAGAGCCGCTTCAGCGGGACACTCTCAATACAATCGAGCAGTGCTCGGCGGTCGTTCTCGGCTCGCCTCAGCCAGACGTGTGTGTGTGCGTCAATCACCGTCATACGCGACACTCCTTCGTTCGAGGGTCAGAAGCGTGACCCGACGTCCTCGATCCACAGGTCGAACACGCCAGACTCAGGGGCAGACTCCAACGGTAAACACCCGTCGCCACAATGCAACCTGGCACCAAGCTGCGCAAGTCAGTGCACGCCCTGACTTCGACAGCTTGGTACTGGGAGGACGACTCCCTGTCAGAGCCGGTTGCAGGGCCGGCGGGGATCCACTATGCTGCAGAGACATCCCGCACTTATACACACAAGCAATCAGCATCAACAGGGCCCTCGACCATGACCACTGCGATCCCCACCGCTCGGCAGCTCGAATATCAGGACTGGGAATTCGGCATTTTCCTTCATTTTGGGATCAGGACCTTCTATGAAGGCCACCGTGACTGGGACGGAAAACCCATGTCACCTGACGCGTTCAATCCGACCTCCCTGGATTGTGACCAATGGGTGGAGTCGGCGAAGCAGGCGGGGGCCAAGTACATGGTCCTGACGGCCAAACACCACGATGGCTTTGCGAACTGGCCCTCCAAGTACACCGACTTCTCAGTCGCGTCATCACCATGGAAGGATGGCAAAGGCGATGTGGTCCGAGAGTTCACAGATGCCTGTCGACGGCATGGCATCAAACCCGGCCTCTACTACTCCCCCGCTGATTGGGCCTCGCCGGTGTATGAAGATGAAGAAGCCTATGACAACTACTTCATCGACCAGATCAGCGAACTGCTCGTCGGCTACGGAGAGATCGATGTCCTGTGGTTTGATGGGTGCGGCTCCTCCGGGCACACTTACGACTGGCCGCGAATCACCCGTGAGATCCGACGCATGCAGCCCAATATCCTGATCTTCAGCATGGGGGACCCTGACTTCCGCTGGGTCGGAAATGAGCTTGGCATCGCGCCTGTCCCCTGCTGGAATACTGTCGAAGAAGTGTCGGTCGCGGTTGACACAGCAGAGCGCGAGAAAGTGGGCGAAAAGCGCCCCATTTGGCTACCCGCGGAGTGTGACTGCCGCATGCGCTTTCGCAACTGGTTCTACAGCGACGCTGACGTGGACACGGTGAAGAGTCTCGATGAGCTCATGGGGCTCTATTCCTACAGCGTTGGCAGAGGCTGTAACCTCCTGCTCAATATTGGGCCCGACCGCCGTGGGCTGCTCCCGGATCCAGACACCCGGCGTCTGCTCGAGTTCGGGGATGAAGTTGCGCGTCGTTTCAATTCCCCTGTGGCCTCCCTTCCTGATGCCACTCGGGAAGGAAACTCCTGGACATTCGGCTTCGATCCCCCGCAGTTGCTGGACCATGCCGTTCTGCAGGAAGATCTCACCGCAGGCGAACACGTACGGGCGTTCAGCGTTCAGATCAACCCGAACCACGAGAAACGCTGGATCCCCGTCTGGCAGGGACAGAATGTCGGCAGCAAAGCCATCTGCCACTTTCCCCTCGTCGCCGTTCGAAATCTGCAAGTTACATTCGACGACGCAGACGACGGAGCCGCGCTGCGGGCCCTGGGGCTCTTCTGCACAAGCGAATGAGTTGACTGAGCAAACGCTTCGACACTTGACCCCCGGACGTCCTGCAATAGAGTGTCTCGGAGCGCCGAGACCGCAGTCACGACGTGCGCTCCAACCATTGAGTCCGCCTTCTTCGGAGCGCCGTTAGCCAACGTTCCATGCACGTACTTGCCCGCACATCGCTGGTGATTCTGATTGGCATCCTCCTGCTTTTCGGGATCGTCATGCTCTACAGCACCAGCTACGCCGAATTTGGTGAGGCGATGCTGTCGAAGCAGCTTACCTGGATCGCGTTGGGGTCGATCGCAGGACTGGTGATCTGGCGCTGTGACTACCGCATTCTGGGGCGGTACTCATGGATCGCCGTCGTCCTGGTCGGACTCGCCCTGGCCTATCTTGCCTTGGCCTTTGTGCTCTACAAAGCTTCATTCGTGCCACGCTCATTCGTTGCCAAAATGCCGTTTGTGGGGGGACCGATAAAGGGTGCATTTCGGTGGCTGAAAGTGCTGCCTGGGGCGTCGATCCAGCCATCGGAGTTTGCCAAGCCCATCATCGTTCTGTTTCTTGCTGATTATTTTGGCCGCCGGGCGCGGCATTTGCACGAGTTCAAGCGCGGTTTCCTCCGACCCATGGGAATCGCCGGCGCAATTCTTGCCCTGATCTTTCTCGGCAAGGATCTCAGTTCCACCGTCATTGTCGGTGGGTTGGTGTTCATCATGGCTTTCGTTGCCGGTGTCCGCTTGCGTTATCTCGTGGTCGTGGGGATCGCAGGGGCAATTCTGGGCGGGCTGGCATTGGCGTCAGACGCAGAACGGATGCGGCGACTCACCGCTTTCCGTGATCCCGAACAGTGTGCCCAGGCTGAAGGATATCAGCTCTGGTGCTCTCAGCTCGCAATGGGATCTGGAGGGACTAGGGGGCTGGGGCTCACAAACAGCCGCATGAAGCAGTACTATCTGCCTGAGGCCCACACGGACTTCATCGTGGCCATCGTTGGGGAAGAGCTGGGCTTCGCCGCCGTGTCAGCTCTAATCGTGCTGTATTTCCTCGTCATGGCAGCCGCCTTCTGGCTTGGAGCGCTTGCCCATGACCGGCAGGGGACGTTGATCTGTGTTGGCATCGGTCTGTCAATCGGCATCCACGCTTTTGTGAACATCGGTGTCGTGAGCGGCTTCGGCCCGACCACTGGAGTCACAGCCCCATTCCTCAGCTATGGTGGGTCCAGCATGATCAAGTCGTTGATTGGCGTCGGCCTCCTGCTCAGCGTGTCCCGGATCAGCGAAATGGACCACGAGAAGGAACGTGAATCCGGAAGCGTCGGAGAGTACGGTCCCGCCGCGACCGACGAGATCTGAGTGCCACGGGGATGCCTCCGGCGTTGCCCTCATCGCCTTTGTTTATTGACGTCGCCCTTTGGAGGGGCCCCATGACAGACACGACACGACACATCGTCATTGCTTCTGGTGGCACGGGAGGACACTTCTATCCTACCCTTGCCATTGCGCGGCAGCTCGTTGCCAAAGGGAACGAAGTCACACTGCTGTTGGCCGGACACCACACCGACGAGCAGATCGAGATAGCAAGGAGGAACAACCTGGAAGCGCAGGCGGTGAAGGCCATTCGTTTGCCGCGGACGCCCCTCCAGGCCCTCGCCTTCCCGTTTATTTTCCTGGCCAGCATCTGGGTCGCCTGGTCCAGGCTGCGCAGCCTGAAACCCAATGCAGTTCTGGGCATGGGCAGCTTTGCTTCTGTTCCCGTAGGCCTGGCTGCCGTGCTGAGCAGGAGGCCGCTATTTCTGCACGAAGGGAATGCCTGGGTCGGGCGGGCGAATCGCTTCCTCTCACGCTGGGCTCGCCACCTTGCCACTTCGCTCCCGTTGGCCCCCGGAGCGGCCATTCAGTGTGCTCATCGTCAGACGGGCATGCCACTTCGGCAGTCCTTGATCGATGCCGCCGAAGACCTGCGTTTGCCGACGGATTTTCTGGCCAACGCCGGCCTGATTCCCGGAAAACCCATCGTGCTCATCTTTGGGGGCAGCCAGGGAGCCAGCGCGATCAATGCCCTCATGCAAGGAGTGGCCCAACAACTACGGGAAGATGCCAGGCATCTGCAGGTCATTCATCTTACTGGACAGGTGGACAACGCAGCCCTCATTGGCGCTTACTCGGAAGCTGGCATCCGGGCGTGTGTAAAGGAACGCGATCAACAGATCGAGAACTGCTACCTCGCCGCCGACTTGGTTATCTGCCGTTCCGGGGCTTCGACCCTCTGCGAATTGGCTCTGTTCAAGAAGCCCGGAATCCTGATTCCTCTCCCAACCGCTGCCGAAGACCACCAAACCGCAAATGCCAAGGCTCTCGCAAGCCGCCATGCCGCCATCCATCTTTCTCAAGAGCAGGCGACACCTGAGCGCATCGTCGAGTTCCTGCATGACTGGCAGAAAGGCTCGAAGTCGTGGCACGAGATGGGCCGAACGGTGGGAACTCTGGCCAAACCGGATGCTGCCCGAGACGTTGCGGCCATGGTGTGTGGCTGAGCCGCGCCCTCCTCTACGGAACGACATCCGTCTGTTCGTCCGCCCTGCTCCTTGCCTAACACCTTCTTTCTGTTTTTTTGATATTCTGCTAGCTTCTATTTATTTGCTATACAATAACGCCAAGCTATTCTTAAGAAGACTCATGTTTCACAGTGAATCTTCTGATGCTTGCGATTTGTCACACATATTACTCTATGCAATCCGGGGTCCGTTCCCCCGCTGATTGGGCTAAACATGCGGCTCAGCGGGGCTACTCTGCACTCGCCATTGCGGACATCAACAACCTCCATGGTGCCGTTCATTTTTACCGTGCAGCAGTCAAACATGGATTACGCCCCATCATCGGCTCAACGATCCAGTGCCCCACTGCCCCGAACCTCATTGCACTGACGACATCCACCGAAGGATACCGACAGCTTTGCAGACTACTCACCGTTCGTCATCTGGATTCGGATTTTCGCCTCGAAAAGACTGTTGCATCAGGGTGTCATGAACTCCTTTTTTTGACGCGCTCTCCCGCATTGCTTCAACGGCTTGCCGCTATTTTGCCCGCGCAGAACCTATACCAATTGCCGCCTTCTCCTGAAGAGATGAATGCCCGAACACTTTGGGACACCGTGCCGGTAGCGGTCAAACGCGCCAACATTCCCGACGCCTGGTTCATAGAGCCCGATGATGCATACACATTCGCTTATCGCAACGAATTGTCTCGTCTGGCTGATCAGCCAAATGCTGCTGCTGAATCGCCTCTCGGTATGCTCTTGCCAACACACGATGAATGGCAGCAGCAGTTCCCGTCCAGCAAAACGGAAGAAGAAATCCAGGAACGGTGCCGCTTCAATTTCACGTTTGGTTCCCCTCTCCTCCCTTCACTGGTTCCGGAGCCCGGTCGTCCCCCAGTGCCGTCCCTGCGTGAACTTTGCTATGCCGAACTCGGACGTAGATACAGCCCTGGACGTCGTGCCGCAGCACGGGCTCAGCTGAACCGGGAACTGCAGGTCATTGAAGCGAATGGCTTTGAAGATTACTTCGTCTATGTCAACGAGATCATCCGTTTTGCCCACCGCCGAGGCATTCCTGTCCAAGTACGCGGTTCCGCCGGTTCAAGCATCGTCTCATTCCTGCTTGGATTCAGCGCCTGCTGTCCCCTTGACCACGACTTGCTTTTCGAGCGTTTTATGAACGCCGGCCGCAAAGACTGTCCGGATATCGATATCGACATCGCCGATAACCGAAGAGATGAGGTCATCAACTACTGCTATGACCGCTGGGGAGCTTCGCACGTTGCGATGATCGCAACCATCCTTACCTACAGAACACGCAGCGCCGTGCATGATGCTGGACGCATTCTCAGACTGCCGCCGCAGCGGGTCAGAGATTTCTTGGATGAGCACAGCGATATCCCGCAAAAAACACAACTGTTGAGCATTGCCGGATGTCTTGCCGGACTACCAAGACATTTGGGAATTCACTGTGGGGGGCTGGTTATCACCCCATGCCCACTAACCGATGTTACTCCACTGACTCGAGCCAGTAAAGGTGTCATTGTCACGCACTATGAAAAGGATCAGGCTGAGGCGATAGGCCTGGTAAAAATGGATCTCCTCGGAAATTCCGGCCTGTCCTTGCTCAGTGAAAGTAGAACGTGGCTTGATCAACGGGGAATCACGCCGCCTGCGGCTCCGCGCGTGAGCGATTACAAAGTCGCACGCCTTTTCGCCAAAGGGGATACTCTTGGTGTTTACCAATGTGAGTCACCGGGAATGCGCCAGCTCTGCCAGGCCCTCAAACCAAAGACTCCAAAGGAAGTATCTGCAGCACTGTCGTTGATCCGGCCAGGCCCTGCCGCAGCAGGAATGAAGGACGCCTTCATAAAGCGACGGAGAGGCGAGGAAAGCGTCACCTACCTGCATCCGAAAATGGCTCATTTTCTCGACCAAACATACGGCGTCATGCTCTACCAGGAAGATGTCATGAAGGTGGCGACAAATCTGGCCGGGTACTCAATTGCTGATGCAGATCTCCTCCGCCGGGCAGTCAGCAAGAAGCGACGATCGCACATCTTCGAGGAAGAGCGCAGCAAGTTCATCTTCGAAAAGGCCTCTGCCCAGGGCGTCGACGAAGAGACAGCAGCAAAGATCTGGAATCAGGTCTCCAAGTTTGCGGCCTATTCCTACTGCAAAGCGCATGCTTCTATTTACGGCCGCCTAGCCTGGGTAACCGCCTTTCTGAAAGCCCATTACCCACGTGAGTTCTACACTGCCGTGCTGAATTGCCACAAGTCCATGTATCCCAAACGGGTATTCGTTTGGGATGCGATTCGACACGGCATTCAAGTGTTGCCGCCCAGCATTCGACATCCGCATCTGGGATGGAAACCCGGAAAGCAGAACATTCGAGCCGGTCTTGATTTGGTCAAAGGCACTCGCGAGTCCTTATGCCGTCAACTCGTAACTGAGGGGGTACGGACTCCCTTCACCTCGTTGCGTGACCTTCGTGAGCGCGTGGACTTTTCTTCGGGAGAACTCGAACGCTTTATTCTGGCTGGAACCTGCCGTGAACTTGGAAGTAGGGAGAAGCTCCTCGCTGAGTTGTGGACAACACGCTCGAACGCGTCACAACTCAGCTTGTTTCCCTGTTCGCCACCAACTCTTCCCGCGCTCCTTGATGCTGAACTCCTGCTCATGGACATCCCCTTCGCCGCCCATCCTGTTCCGCTTGAAGAATACCCAAAATTCTGCCAGGCAGACCGACTTCACCAATTTATTGGCCGATCCGTCCAGATCACCGGAATCCTCGACGCGGTCAAATTGACCCAAACAAAACGCGGCACTGACTACCGGGACGAAATGAGTTTTGCGACTCTTGAAGATGCATCCGGACTCTTTGAAGTCGTCCTCTTCCCCAAGCAACACCAACGCTTCGGCCGCCTCTTCAACCGAATGGGCCCATATCATGTCAAGGGCGTTGTCAAACAGCAGTGGGACGCGATTACCCTCGAACTGCACGACGCAACCTATGCCGAAGCCCCCTGACTGTTCCCCACCACAAAGCCCAGGAGACACGAGGCGCTCAGAAACCGCTCCTCGACTCTGTTGACCGTTTGGACAACCCCATATAAACTAGAGCAACCGATGACCGCAAACCGCGTCCGCCCCTGCTGGACGCCCTGAAGCCAAGGAACCCCCTCAATGGCAGCGTCTTTGCTCCACGATATCCTCGCCACCGGCGTCACTGAGAATGCCTCAGATTGGCACATCCGCGAGGACAGCAACCCCCGCCTCAGAATCGATGGCGTCCTTGTGGAAATCGATTTCTGTACAACCAAGGAGTTTCTGGACGACGCGATGAAACAGGTCGCGGAGGAAATCCACTGGAAATCCTATGAGGAAACAGGCGACGCGGATTTTGCGTTTGAAGAAGACAACGTCGGGCGCTTCCGGGCCAATCTCCATAAACAACGTGGCAAGATGGCTCTCACGCTTCGCCACGTGAAGTCTGAGACGCCCAACCTGAGCGGCCTGGGCCTCCCGGAAATCGTCAAGAACATCGCCGAAAACAAAAATGGCATTGTGTTCGTAACAGGAACGACTGGTTCGGGGAAGTCAACGACTCTGGCTGGCATGATTGGGCACATGAACGAACATCTCAATCGCCACATCATCACGATTGAGGACCCTATAGAGTACACGTTTGAAGACGGTACCTGCACCATCGAACAACGCGAAGTTGGGCTCGACTCCGTCAGCTTCGAGTCGGCTTTGATCCACGTTCTCCGGCAGGACCCCGACGCCATTATCATTGGTGAGATGCGTAGCCGAACCACGTTCGAGACGGCCCTCACAGCCGCAGAAACGGGGCACCTCGTCATGACAACGCTGCACACTCAGACGGCCGCACAGTCAATTCTGCGTATCCTGGATATGTACCCCAACGAGGAACGCGACTCGGTCCGAAAGAGTCTCGCGTCATCCCTGCGGGCGATCATCTGTCAACGCCTCGTACCCAAGGCGACCGGACAAGGCGTTGTCCCGGCAATTGAGGTGCTGATCAACACGCCAATCGTCCAGAAACTGATCCAGGAGAACCGCCTCGAAAAGCTGAATACGGCAATTGACGGTGGGGAGGAAGACGGGATGATTTCCTTCAACCGTTGCCTGCTGCAGTTGGTCAATAGTGCGTCTATTACCGAAGAGGCCGCCATGCGAATATCGGACAGTCCTCAAGCCCTGGAGATGAACCTCAAAGGTATCTTCCTCTCAAGTGGCGGCGGCGGGATCATCAACTGACGAGGCCGTTCTGAAGCCCCTGAGTCGCCCGACGGTGCCCCGTATCTATAGGGGCGCGCTCCTACGTCATCGCGCCCCTCTCGCCCCGGACGCACTGCCGCATACATCCCGCACAGCGCTCCCGTTTGGGGACGGCTCTGTCGAATCCACCTCGACAGAGGCCAGCCCATGATTGAGAACGAAACAAGACCAAAAAGACCTTGTTCCGTCAGTCTGAGGCCGCTATATTCGAAACGAAGAAGGGCAGCATTTGCCCAGAGATTTTCTCTATCCGTCCACAGGCCTGTGGAACGTACGCTGACAAGAACGATGGTGTGGAGTTGCCCCCAATGGCATCTGTTACCTGTAAAATCGATGGCCGTCAGGAGGAAATCCCCCTGATGGGCGAAGTCACTACAGTCGGGCGCAGCCACGAAGCGGACATTCATATCCACAATGACCGCAAGATCAGTCGCCTGCACCTCCAGTTCGTCCATCGTCCCGAAGGCTACTTTGTCGAGCATCTCAGCAGCAAGACGAAAACACGCCTGAATGGCAAACTGATCGCGGCAAAATCTCCCCAGAAACTCCAGGATGGGGATGACGTCGAGTTCGGCAAGCAACGCATGGTCTTCTCAAGACAAGGCGGAGAGAGCAAGCCATCCTTCTTCGGCCGGCTAAAAGGGCTGTTCGGGCGGTAGCCCCTCAATCTCGATTGCCGATCACCTGTGTGTGGCGACCGACTGTCACTTTCAGCCCGGGAACAGATCCGTTGTCAAGAGTCCGGAAGCGCAGACAGCCGCCCCAGTTCCCACCAATCTGGACCACCTTGACGAGCACGTCATTCCAGCCCCTCGCCAACTGTACGTCAACCCGGTCCTCCGCAACTCGCACGGGGCGAGCAACATCGTGTTCATGCGCCACAACGTCATTAAGCCACACCTTTACGCCATCATCGCTTCCGAGTTCCATCCGGACGCTGATGCCGTCCTCTACCCAGACACGCGTCCGCATATAGGCAACGCATTGGCTCCCCGTCCCCAGGGCCTTGTTAAGGTCCACTTCCCATGCTTTGGAGGGACTCTTGCGCGAGTCCAGCAGCGTCCAACGAACCCTCTTTCCATTCTCGCCGGGCTCTGGCGGGAACGGTGCCGTGTAGAGCGGTGGCGAATCAGTTGCCGCCGCTGAGAACGGCCCGGCTATCTCCCAGAGCATAACGTGGTCATCCAGCTTGGTTGTCTCGTAAAGGGCATCCTGAATCCTCTCACGCTGTTTGCCCGGCGCCATCTCCCGTTGCAGACTTCTCAACAAGCTCTCACACTGTTCCCGCTCCGGGCCCACAGCCCGTCCCGCAAGCGCAATGGCCGCGTCAACAACGGCTGTGGCCCCCTTGCCGCTGGCTCCGGCCAGGAGCACATCCAAAGCCCCCGATGTATCAGGATGTTGCGTCAACATCTCCAGCGCCTCAGGCCATAGGTCAGAATCGCTCCCCAGCAGGCTCTGGCGACACACATTCAGGGCCTCCCCACTGCCAAATTCACACAGATTCGCCATCTTCGTGCCGTCTGTCATCCGCAATCGGGCCGCAACGGCCCAATCGCCTCCTCCCTGCCGCACCTTGACGACAAGTGCGTTCCACCCTGAAGTCAGCTTGACCTCAACCGTATCCTCCCCGGCTCTCAACGCTCGGCTCGTATCCTTGCTGTGCACCAGCACACCGTTAAGCCAAACCTTGGCACCGTCGTCGCTGCCGAACTCCAAACGGGCATCCCGTTCAGACGGCACCCAGACCCACGTGCGGGCATAGGCTACACGGTTGCTTCCCCCAAGGAGTTTGGCGAAATTGACAAACCATGAATCGAACGCGTTGGCCGACGGAGTCCTGAGCTTCCAGGAGACGGCTTCCGCCTGCTTGGGATCCTCGGGGGAAAAGGGCTCCGCAAACAGAGCACTTGCCTTGTTCTTCCCTTTCGTGTACGGTCCACAGAACTGCCACCAGCGCAGGTAGTCGTCATACTTGCGTAGATTCTCGAGCGTCGCCTCGAGTCGAGACCGGGCCGCTGTGGGCAAGGGAGCAAGAAGGAAACGCTCCAGAAGGACTTCACACGCTGTGCGCTGTGTGCCCTTAATGGCCTCCACAATCGTCTCGGCCGCGACGCCCGACTCCTCACCAAGTTCCGGATCGCCAATCCACTCGCCGCACATCTCCAAAGCCCCCAGTGAGTCAACCTGACCAAGAGCGGAGAGCACCAGTTTGCGGTCTTCAGGACGCTTGGCCGCCGACATGCCGCGTCGGATCAAAGCCAGCTTATCCGCATCCGAGAGGTCACTCTCAAGGGCAAGGGCCCGAACCAATCCGCGGACGGCAAGAACGCGATGTATGTCGTCCGAGGTCGTCTCGGCGATGTGGGCAAGAACATCGTCGCACGACGCATCGGGCCACCCTCCGAGCAACCTGATGGCGGCATTCCGAAGGGCGCTATCAGGGCCGTAGAAAGCGCTGGTGACTGTGCGCAGGCTTTCCTGTGTGCCCAACCGACCCAGCACGTGCAGCAGACAAACCTGCACAGCGCTCTCCCCGCGGCGATAGGCGCGTTGTACCCGACGAATAGCTCTGGACTCAGGAGTGGTCCTTCGACAGGCGGCCACGAGGGCATCCTGCAGGGCAGACCGCAGCAACTTGTTCTCCGGGGCCTCAATTAGGTGGATCAAACGCCGCACGTCGGACGGCTCAGCAAGCTCTTCCAGAGCGGCCACGGCAGCCTTGCGTACACCAACCGGGCGATCACCGCCGCATAGCGAGAAGAGCTCACTCCGCGCCGCCGAAATCCCACGCTCCGCAAGAACTCCCGCAACCAGCGTCACGACATCACCATCTTCATTCTCTAGCAGCGAAGTGAGAGCCTGATCAACGCCATCAGCACGCAGTTCGATGAGACTCTCCCTGGCGACATTTGCCAATGCCCCATCGCCTCCGCCTCTCAACAACTGGGCCAACAGCTCCACGCTGTTGCTGTTGCCAAGTTTGCCCAACGCCCGAACGGCAGCTTCCCGAACATTGGCGTCGTCATCCTTGAGCAACCGAATGACATGGTCACGGGCGGCAGCGTCACCCCGGTCTCCGAGTGCCATCACCAGGACCGCCTTCCCTTCAGGGCCCAACCCGGAAAGCTCCCGGGCGAACGTCTCGGTGCTCCTCTCGCCGGGCATGTCTCGAACGTACTCGGCCGCCACGATGCGCACGGCGGGGTCAGAATCAGCCAGGAGCGAAACGACAATTGGGACAACACCTTCCCTACGAGTTCTGACGAGACCATCGAGCGCCGCTCCGCGGACATGCGAAGGAACGTCGCCACCAAAAAGGTCATCGAACATCCCGGCAGCTTCCTCGAGTTCACCAGTGTCGGCAAGTCGGTTCGCACACTCCAACCAGGCACCCAGCCAGACCGAGGCCGTCAGATCACGCTGGCGGGCCAGAGTCGCGGCAGCATCAGCGGTCCCGATCCGGCCAAGAGCCCCCAAGACTGCCTCGCGCAACTCTCCATCGGGCGATCCGACAAGCTTGGCAAGAGTTGGTACTGCGCCACGCTGTCCACGTTTTCCCATCGAGTTAACGACGCCGATCCGGGCAGGTCCAACCAGCCGTTCGATAGCCTCACGAAAGGCCTCATCCGCATCGCTCCCCGGAATGCGCTCGAGGGCATAGCGCGCAATCTCACCAAGTTGGGCATCCCCCAGAAGGCCGCTCAGCGTCGGCACGCTAGCCTTTGTCCCGACCAGACTCAGCTGCCTACACGCGAACCGGCGGGCACTCACCGATGCTGTGCCTTCCGTCAGGAGCGCGAGGAAGCCCGCCTCAAGTGCCTGCTGTCTTCCGGATGCCGGCCGGCAGTGGGCAGTCTCGCGCTCAATGGTGACCAGGCCAGCCCGGCTCTGTCCGAATTCATAGCTCCTCAAGCCGGAGAACGCTTCCTGCAGTGCCTTCTGCCCAGGCCTCTTGAAGGGAGACGGTGCATTGGGAGTCTGGCTCCCTTCCGGGCCGGTCGTCGTCCGGCAGGCACTCAACAGTGAGATAGCGATAGCGGAAGCAACACGGAACAGATCTCTCTTCATGCTCAACTGCCTTCTTGTATCTGCGCCTTCACTGAAGCCGCCGGAGACCGGCGATACAGGGAGAAGGCGGCTGAAACGTCTGATCAGAGCGTCTGGAGCAACCACGGAGAGGAGGGTGACATCACAGGCGCCAGGGGCTTCGGCGGGACCGGTCCAACATACGATTGGCGACCTCATCACCGGCGAAACGTTCGCGATCAGGATCCCACTTGAGCTTACGCCCGAGAATCATCGCGATGTTCCCAATGTGGCAAACGGTTGCGGATCGGTGACCAACTTCAGCCGGGGCCACCGTCTCACGTCGAGTCGCCATGCACTCCAGCAGGTTTGCACGATGGTCCCTGCTCTCATAGAGGTGAATCTCATCCGGAGCGATCGTCTCACGCAGCAGTGATTTGGGGTGTCCATCAATTCGTGAACGGCTGACGAAGATCCAGCCGTCGCTTCCCTCGAAACGAATACCGTTCTCGCCAGTGCTCCGGCACGTCAACACCACATCATTTGCGTACGTATAGGTGACTTCAAATTGGGTTGGGACGTTGTACAACCCATCGCTCGGGAAACGTCCTGTCCCTTCCACAGCGACCGGTCCACTGCGATCTGCCCCATTGGCCCATTGGGCAATGTCGTTATGGTGCGCTCCCCAGTCCGTCATTTTGCCCCCCGAGTAGTCGAAAATCCAGCGGAAACTGCCGTGACATCGAGCCTTTGTGTAGGGGGCCCAGGGAGCCGATCCAAGCCACATGTCATAGTCGAATCCTCCCGGCACGTCCATGGGGACATGGACGCCAGTGCTCGGAGCCCCGCCAATATTCGCATAGATTCTCTCGAGTTTGCCGATCCGGCCGTTCCGCACCAGTTCACAGGCGAAGCGGAAGTTACGTCCGGATCGCTGCTGGCTCCCGACCTGCAGGACGCGACCGTAGCGGCGGATCGTGTCACTGAGCACGCGTCCTTCCCCAACGGTCAATGTCAACGGCTTCTCGCAGTACATATCCTTGCCGGACTTAGCGGCGGCGACAGCAATGGGGACATGCCAATGATCAGGTGTCGAGATGATGACGCCATCGATATCGTCTCGGGCGATGATCTCGCGGAAATCGCTGTAGGCATCACAACCTTTGTACGCCCCGGACGCCGTCTTGCCTGCATAGTGTTTGTTCACGCGCTTCTGCGCAGCCGAACACCGGCTCCCGTCCGCGTCACAGACAGCCACGATCTGCACGTTTTCCCGATTCATGAACCCGCCGAGATTCCCTCCCCCCATCCCCCCGATGCCGATGGAGGCAAACGCAAAGCGATTGCTCGGCGCTGCCTGTCCACCCAGCGAGCGGTTGCTCAGGATGAAGGGAAAAGCGCCAATACTGACGCCGGCACGCGAGAGGAACGTACGACGGTCCATACCTGGGGACTTGGCCATTCCGGAAGCTCTCCTTGTCCGTGAGCCGGGGACACTCGTTCGCTGAAGACACGAACGGCGCAAGCCCAACTCGATTTGGTGGTTGTGAAGGGAGTAACAGTAGGGATTGAGGCGACCGGAGTCAAGTTCCACAGGAACTGATCCGCAACGGGTCAGTCTCGTGAAGCGAAGCCACCCTAACTCTTGATCCGGCTCTTGACCTGACTCCTGGCCCATACCCAGAGGAGCGTAGAAACGGATCAAGAGCGCGATCAGGCTTGCCCCCAATGCTATTGACCTTCTCTGGAGACGGCCGCGGCATGGCAGCCCCTCCCACTCTCGAGAAGCACACAATGTGGGAGGCGGTGCCACCCGGCGACTCTTCGGCCAGACACGGGGGGCAGAGAAAGCTAATAGCATTGGGCTTGCCCCCCCCTGCCCGTAACTGAGGCATTGCACTGATCCAAGGCGCCCTCCCCCCTTCTCGCCCAACTGCGTGCCCAGGGCTATAGTCATCTGCCCACTCAATCCGTTATCCCTAAGGAAAGGCTCCCCCGGATGGACACCCACGTCCTGGACCAACTCTCTCATGACGAACTCCGCCAGTATACCGAGTTCCTCCTCTGGCACTACCGAGTCATGGATGCCTTCTGGTTCATCTACGTAGCAGAGCGCTTTGACCAGGAAACGGCAGAACGCGTGAACGAAGAGGTATGGGAGCGTGTTTCCGGCATGGGGGCAAAAGACCTGATCGCTCGTTTTGAGGTCGAACAGAAAGGCCTGGATGGGTTCCTGGAGGTACTCGGACTCTATCCCTGGTCAATTCTCATCGGGTACGAGACCGAGCGAGAGGGCGATGAGGTGATCCTCTCCGTGCCGTCCTGTCCCGTTCAGGAAGCCCGCCTTAAACGCGGCATAGGTGAGTACGACTGCAAAGAAATGCACCGGCGAGAATTCGAGAGAATCGCTAAGACTGTGGACGAGCGGATCGAGGTGGAGTGCCGGTTCGCGCCACCCGATGAACACCCGGAGTGCATGTTTTGCCAGTGGCGCTTCCGGCTCGCGTAGCTCTCCCCCAATGCTATTGACTTTCTCTGGAGACGGTCGCGGCATGGCAGCCGCTCCCACTCTCGAGAAGCACACAATGTAGGAGGCGGTGCCACCCGGCGACTCTTCGGCCAGACACGGGGGGCAGAGAAAGTCAATAGCATTGAGCTCTCCCCACCCACCATTCCGTTCTACCAGGCATCGTGATGAACGAAGTCGGCGCTGTACCGCGTACGGGCCTCCTTGTCCTCGCCAGGCCAACCGACCGCGATGGCCGACACAGGGAGCACATGGGCAGGAAGACCCAGCGTTCTGGACACATGCGCGATGCGATCCTCCCGTGGATGGACTCCCAACCAGCACGCGCCCAAGCCAAGAGAAGAGGCCGCTACCAGCAGGTTCTCGATCGCAGCGGAACAATCCTGAAGCATGTAAGAAAGGGCGCCATCGTGCGCTCGCTCCATATTCCCACAAACGATGAAACCAACCCCGGCCTTGGCCAACATCGGGCCATTGGGCAGCGCGGAAGCGATCTCCGCAAGCGTCTCCGGGTCGCGGATCACGACAAACTCCCACGGGTCCTTGCAGCACGCAGAGGGAGCCGCCATTGCCGCCTCGAGCATGTCCTTCACAATCGCATCGCCTACGGGCCGGTTCTGGTAGTGGCGAATGCTGCGACGACGAAACAGAGAGGCAAGATTGGGATTCATGGCTTGAGGTTCCTCGTTGATGCGTCCTGGCGAATGCGTTCAAGGTAGCCGAACGACCGGTTCCAGGCAACCCGCCCGTTCTCGCTCCGCTTGGCCAAGAGGACGGTCCGGGATACGTTACAGACTGTTTCCCGGACGCCCCAATCCCGTGGTGACAGCTCCACAGTGGCAGGAGTGGGCGCCCCCCCCTAAGGAGAACGCCAGTGTTTCCGCCGTCACCGACGACCGTTTGCCTGTCAGAACGCCTGCAGGCCGCTGCCGTGCTGTGTTGTGCGGGTGCTTTGCTGGCCCTCCCGTGGCCCGCCCATGCCAAGCTCGCCCCCAAGGTCATTCAGACTCAGTATTCCACCAAAGACGTCGTGATCGCGGCGACGACGGTTGCCCCATTCCCGGAGAAGCACAGGGACGCAACGAAAGCCATTCAGGCCGCTATTGATGAGGCCGCGGAAGCCGGCGGGGCCGTGGTATTTTTGGAAGCCGGCGTCTTTCACCTGCACTCGCCTCTGCTTATCCGGGAGGGGGTCACGCTGCGAGGCGACTGGCTCTCGCCGCGGATCGATGCCCGTGTTCAGGGAACAGTCCTGGCTGTGAACCACGGCAAAGACCTCCTCGAGGGGCCACCTGCCATCACAATGGAACGCGGAACAGGCATCCGAGAAGTCGCGATCTGGTATCCGGATCAGGACGTCGGCGCTCCCGCTGCGTATCCATGGTCTATCCGTTTCTCGCCCAAGCGCGGCGGGGATAACATGACCGTCTTGAATGTCACAATGGTCAATCCCTACCAAGCCATCAAGGTTGGTCCAGAGTCCAACGAACTCCACACCATCCAGAACGTTTTTGCCACGCCCCTGCTGACCGGTCTTTCCTTCGATTCCACCACCGACATCGGACGGGTGACCAATGTGACCATCACGCCACGCATCTGGGAAGCATCCGGCCTCTCCGGAGCCCCGGCGGCACCGGAGTCTTCTGCTGCTCTGCGTGGGTGGCTCAAGAGCAAAGCCACGGCAACGGATATTGGGCGCAGCGATTGGGAATATCTCTACAGTCTGGACGTCGAGGGATACGCCGTCGGCCTGGAGTTTCGCCAGGGCAAACGAGGCACAACCAACGCTGTTATGCTGAACTGCCGACTCACCGACTGCAAAACTGCGCTGCTGCTGTCCAAGCTCAATGCGACGGGGCTTGCAGCCACCGGATGCACCTTCGCCGGTGAACAAGCAAGTATCCGTGCCCCTGAGACATTCCGCGGCGCCGTTGCCCAGTTCAATACCTGCACGTTCGCCGGAACACCAGCCACGGCCGTCAGTCTGGAAGGTAATGGCCTGCTGACGCTCCAGAACTGTCAGTTCAGCTCAGCATCCGAAGGAACGGTCACTGCGAGTGCGGGGGACATTTCCCTGATCAACTGCGATTTCCCACAGGCCAGGATGCACATTTCCCTTGGTCCGGACGTGCGCCGGGCACGGATTCTCAGCTGCCGGTTCGAAGGAGGCCCCAAGCTGGTCAACTCCGCGACGGCCTGCGACTCACAGATATCGCATCACCAGCTTGATGTGCCTCTCCCCGACATCAGTCCTCATCATCCCGCTCGCATCCCAACCCCCTCCACGTCCAAGCTCTTCTCCGTCACTGACTGCGGGGCATCTTCGGACGTACCGGACAACACAGCAGCCTTTCAACAGGCGCTGGATCAGGCAGGAGAAGCGGGAGGGACGGTTTACGTGCCTGCGGGCTTGTACCGGTTCAAGGGCGAGATCACCGTCCCGACAGGTGTCGAATTGCGCGGCATTTTTGACGTGCCGCACCACACGATGTCCGGGGGATCTGTCCTTCTCCCGATCGCCGGACGCGGGGCCCCCGACGGGACGCCCTTCATCCAGCTGCAACCCAACTCGGGCCTGCGCGGACTCACAGTCTGGTACCCGGAACAGGATCTGAAGACGTTTGCGCCCTACCCCTGGACTGTTCGCGCAATGGGGCCCCGGTGCTGGGTTGTCGACACGACCCTGGGGAACGCGTACCAGGGCATCGATTTCTGGACCCATCCAAGCACGGGGCACGTCATACGTTACCTTGCGGGGTGCTTCCTGAAGACAGGCCTGTGGATCAGCAAGTCCGACGGCCCCGGCTGGGTCGAGGACGTGCAACTCAACCCTCACTATGGAAACCGACTCCATCCGTCTCTTCCACGTGTCGATGGGTTCTCCGGCAGGGACATCGGTTGGCGGACCGTTGATTTCCAGCGCAAGAATCTGGAAGGAATTGTCTTCGGCCGTTGTCAGCAGGAGCACGTTCGCGGGACATTCCTCTATGCCGCCTATGACGGTATCGCTTTCCGCGACGACCAGGGCGGGACGAACGGCAGGATCCTTATGCATGGCACCGACACCGGAAGCCGGGCCGCCGTCCTGGAACACGTCGGCCCCAAAGGTGTTTCCTTCCTGTGTGCACAGCTTGTCCCTCTGGGCAAGTATGTCGTGGCCGGTATCGTGTCGACCCCGAGCTTCACCGGGAACGCATCCTTCTTCAACTCACAGCTGTGGGCCGGGCCATGCAGTGGCATCCTCAACGGACCGGGAACCGTTGTCCTGCAACAGCTGACCACTCGTTCAGGAGAGTTCAAGGCTAATCGCGGCACGCTCGATATGATGAACGCGAACATAGTTCCCCCCCTCGCTGCTCATGTCACAATCGGTCCGGAGTGCGCCAGCGCACGAATCATTGGCAACGTCTCGGCGAATGGTGTTTTCAGGATAATGAGTGCGTCCGGGGACCGTCTGAAGGCTGCGGGAAACGCCTGCTCGTACCCAGTGACCGAACGGAGCGGACAGTTGCTGGAGGCCATGGCAATACCGATGAAGCCAAACAGACCATCGTGGAGCGTGCCGCGTTCCTTCGAGCAGGACGAAGGGCCTCTCCCGGAGATCGCCATCGCCAAAACGGGAGGCGGAATCCGCAACATGCCTGAGTCGAGCTGTCAGGTTGTCGACACGGACAAGGCCGCCTCTGGAACACGCGCCCTGGAACTCCGCGGACGTCCAGCCACGGATCACGCTTTCGTCTACTACAGGATTTCTGCGGCCCCAATCCCCATTCTCCCCGACACTGAACTGAGCTACTCCATTATGCCTCTCAACAAACAGGGCCGCCACACGGCCATTGACGCCGTTTTCGCCGCAGGACTTCCGTTGCGAGACCGCGGCTTCCGCACAACAACCGGGGGAAGCTGCCACCCGAGCCCCCCACGTGGTAAGGTCGGGGAATGGACGCGCATCACAATCCCCCTTGGTCGCCATGCAGCCGGGGAAGAAATCCGTCATCTGATGTGTGCCTATGACTCACGCAAGCCGGGCCCGTTCTCCGCCCTGTTCGATGACATTGAGATCCGGTCCGGCTTTGCGGCGGGAATGCCGTGGAAGCTGGAACTCAGCCCGAGGGGCGGCCGGACCTCATCCGGCACGCAAGTCACAATTTCGGGGCAACGGAACGCCACTGTCCACTACACACTCGATGGCATGCTCCCAACGGCTGAGTCCCCTGTCGCCAAGGGCTCAATCCCATTGCGTGGGACAGGGCTGGTGGAACTCCGGGTCCGTCCCCGAGTCGGAACCCGAATGGGAGCCGCAGTACACGGGGCGCTCTTCACCCTCACTGCCGCTCCCGACACGACAGAGAACTGACGACCTTTATGAACAGCGATATCCTCAAACCTATTCTGATTGCGGGAGCAGCGCTCCTCGCGTTGCTCGCCCTGCACAGCAAGTTCGTCAGCTCAAGGCCTGCCGGAGATGCCTGGACTGAGTCCTCCAGCCAGCCGGCCGTCAAGGCAACCGTTCCTGCGCTCCCTCCTCTCCCCCCCTCCGACACCCCGCCAGGCAAGCTTAAGCCCCCCCGGCCTCGGAGACGCCTCCAGCAGACCGACGAGAGTGACGCATCCTTGAGTTCGACGCTAACCCCGCCGAAGTCCCAGGCCGTGGGGACGAGATCCCCTCCCCTCCAGAAAGATGCCGCCCTTCCTGAAGAGTACCCCATCCCAGCCACAATCGAGGAAGCCAAACGATTTCTGCAGGCCATTCTTGACTCGACCAGTGGAAGCCGACATCGCGCGATCGAGGAGCTCGGCAAGGCAATCGCCATGATGACCGGGGAGCGCAACGAAGCAGTCTCCGCGGCCCTTGAGTTGGTTGCGGATGACTGGCTCAGAAGGCGCTTCCTGAATGGATACCTTTACCAACTGGGACACGACGACCCTACAGCTGCACTGGCCTTTGCCGAAGCCGTGGAGGATGACCTGCGGATCAACAGCACACGTAGTACGTCACGCCTATATGGGAAGAGCGAAGCCCTCTCAGCCGCTGTGCGAGGATGGGCCAACGGGAGCCTGAACGAGGTCCGGGACTGGGTGGATGCCCTGGAGAACGGATCTTCGCGAAATATCGCTTTGGCCGCCCTTGGTCAGGAGTGGAGTGTCCAGGATATGGAAGGGGCACTGAGCTGGGCAGAGGGCATGGTCGAATCTGAGAATGCGAGATGGCTCCTCACGCAGATCGCGTCACGTCACGCCTCCAGTGATCTGGAAGGAGCGTTGGACTACTTCTCCGGCATCGAGCCGGGAACGACGCGGGATGTCTATCTCCAGGGCATCATCACGCGCTGGGCCATCTCATCCCCCGAAGAAGCCATGAAAGCGGTCAGCACCACGACCTCCCTCTCAACCGCCCAGAACATGGCGCGGCAAGTTCTTCATTACTGGGCTCGAAAGGCTCCCGGAGACGCCATGCAGTGGGTCGAGGACTCGGCCACAGAAGCAACCTACACGCGCGATATTCAGGCCGTGGTGCATGCTTGGGCCCAGACTGCTCCGGACGCCGCGCTCGAGTATGCGGACTCGGTTGCGGACGCTCAACAACGCGAGCGGCTGACCCGCACGGTCATCGCGGAAATGGGACGCAGGAAACCTGCCGAGGCTCTGGACGTACTGGGAAGCCTGGCCGACTCCTCACAGCGTGACAGCCTGGAGGAGAGCATCCTGACCCAATGGGCCAAGAGGGATCCTGGGGCAACAGCGGATTGGGTGACAGAGATGGGAAATGCCGACAGACAACACGTGGCCACCGGAAATCTGATGCTGCAGTGGGGCGCCAAAGACACGGCCCAAGCGGTTCAGTGGACCCGTCAACTGCCCGTCGGAGCCACCCGGAATGCAGCCGTCTTGGCGATCGCGGCTGCGAACCAGAGCTTCACTGACCGGAAGGATCTCGCCGAATGGCAGAAGTTGATCCGCGATCCCGAGCTGCCTGCCGCAACCGTCCGGGAACTCCTCCAGGAATCCGCTCTTCCCTACGACCTGTTACGGACGCTACAGAGCTCCCTCTAACCGCGAAGGCCGTCAAGACAAAGGCAATCAGGGCATCGCGCCCTCTCCCACGTCGGCTGCATCTGACCTCAATGTGGGAGGCGGTGCCATCCGGCGACCTCATCCTGGATGCACTTCCCCCCGCCTAGTTAACGCCACTTTCCTCCAGCGGCGAATGCCGTTGACTCAAGGCACGGTCGTCGGAGCCCCCCCCAGAGAGCGGCCCCTGGCGAGCCGATGTCTGCCTCCTTCGACACCATCCCTGCGAAATCTGCGCGGTAGACAAGGGTATGCAATTGAGGGCCCCCTCCCTCCTGTTGTCAACGCGATCAAGTGAGGTATAATCACACCCCAGCGCGGGCATCAGGAAAGTACCCCAACCCCAACCACTATTCAGGACCCCGACACGACAGGAGACCGACACCCCGTGGTTCCTCAGTGAGAACGTCTCTGTGTGAAAAATTCGCTGGTTCCTTCGAGTCTGAAGAGCGCAATGCAGGCAACGGCCTTTTCAATGTGAGAGCTCTGTCCGAGTACCGGGCATCGCCCACACACGTCGAGGCCGAGATAGACGGCAACCCCTACTGCGCCGTCCAGATCGAGCTTGTGGGACGCGCACTTCAAATGACCTGTGAGTGTGATACAGCGCAGGCCAGTCAGGGCTGCCCGCATCTTTGGTGTGCGCTGCGAGCGGCAGATGAGTACGGCGACCTGCAGAAGGCGACCAGTCGAGCTGTCCGGCAACATCCTGAAATCGCCGCCCTGGGGGCGGATCCCCCAGCGCCCTCTTCCCCATCTTCAGAGGTCCTGTCGGAAGAGCCGCCTCAGAGCCGACCGCCCACGCCGCCCCCAGCCTCGCCACCGGCATCAGACAACGGCGACCTCATCTACGAATACGGTGAGGAAGAGAAGGACACGCGCTCCTACCGAACGCCGCGTTCAGGTTTGGGGGGACTCCTGGCCGCAAGGGAAGCGACGGGGAAGCAGGCCGCTCCCGCAAGTCGCGGCTCAGACGGACAAGCGCGGACGAACAGAGCCGCGCACAGCGTAAGCGGTACCCTCCCGAACAAAGCCGCGTCCCCCCAACGCGGGATAAGCGGTCCCCTCCCGTTGGTCAGGGCTCCGACAGAGCAGGTCGATCTGGACACGGGCCTCCGCATCCTCTACCTGATCCCCATGGACGTCTGCCGGAAAACCGGGCGCCTGGCGATTTGTACCTTCTGGCAGACGCGCAGAGGGAGACGCTGGGGGGAGCTCCGGCCACTCAGGTATGAGCCGTTCGGTCCCACACCGGGCATGGCTGATGATCATTTCTTTGAAATGCTGGCACCGTTCTCGATCAGCCAGGCGAACGTTGAACTCTACGGCCTCGCCAACCAGGGCAACCTCTTCGCCCCAGGCCCCGAAACGACGTCACAACTGATTCCCATGCTTGCCGAAACAGGCCGGCTCTTCTGGCAGGCAGACAGCCGGGACCCGGACTGGAAACCGCTGTCTGCGCATCTGGGTGATGCCTGGAAATTTCACCTGGCATTCGAGGTCGACGATAGCCGCGTTCGAGTAACGGGCAGTTTGATGCGCAATCGAGACCACTGCGATCTCAACCAGGCCTTGTTCTACGATCCCGGGGGAATCATCATCACCCATGCTCACGTCGCCCTCCTGGAACACTTCGGGGCCTTCAACCAACTGCTGCGATTGCGCTATCGCAACCCGCTGATTCTGTCGTTGGCCGACGCCGATGTGCTCGTCCGTCAACTGCTGTTGACCTCGGAGCTCGACCTCTCGTCCCTCCCTCCGGAGTTGCAGTACGCGCCGGCTGAAACAGACGTCACCGGCCAGCTCTTCGTGCGAACTGCGCAGTACACGTTTCGTGGGAAAGAACAGCTGCACGTAGATCTCTCGTTTGACTACGGAGGAGTCACGGTCGAAGAGCACAGTGAGGAGACACAGCTCCTGCTGTCTGAGGGGCACCGGCTGTTCCAACGTGATCTGAGTGCAGAGGAGGCCATCCGCAGCCGCCTTCGCCTCCTCGGTTTTCGGCTTGCGGAGAACGCAGCGCGGGAGGAAGTAGGCTGGAAGCTCGACCCCAGTCGGCTGGACGATGTCGTACGCGTGTTGCTGGAAGATGACTGGCTGGTCGTTGCGGAGGGAAAGACCTACCGGAAGCCGGTGGAAAAGCGCGCTGAGATTCGCTCGGGACAGGACTGGTTCGAACTCAAGGGCGACGTGACCTTCGGCGACCAGAAACTTGCTCTGCCACAGCTGCTCGCTTTGCAGCGGAAGGGCGCCACTACCGTCGTTCTTGATGATGGCAGCATCGGCGTCCTGCCGCTGGAATGGCTGACTCAGTTTACCGCTCTGACGGAACTGGGTGACTTCACCGATGATGCCTTGCAGTTCCGCCGTTCGCAGGCCGTACTCATCGACTCTCTGATCAAAGACCGCAACAGTGTTGATTTCGATGCCCAGTTTGCGGCTGTCCGGGAGAGACTGAGCGACTTCTCCGGTGTGTCCCCTGCCCCGGCCCCCAACGGTTTCGGCGGCACGCTGCGTTCGTACCAGGCGTTTGGCCTTGGCTGGATTGGCGCGCTGGCGTCCATGGGCGTCGGGGGGTGTCTCGCCGATGACATGGGCCTTGGGAAAACTGTTCAGGTACTCGCTTTCCTCCTGCAGCGGAAGGTCCGGGGAAGCGTTCACCCCAGCTTGGTAGTCATGCCGAAATCACTCATCTTCAATTGGCAGGCCGAAGCTGAGACGTTCGCGCCAACACTGCGAATCCAGCCGCATACCGGAGCCGGACGCGCACGCTCCTCCAAGAGGTTCAGAGCCGTGGATGTCGTTCTGACGACGTACGGAACACTGCGAATGGACATCGAGTGGCTCAGTAAAGTGCGCTTTGACTGCTGCATTCTCGACGAATCCCAGGCCATCAAGAACGCCGACACGTCAACCGCAAAAGCCGCACGGCTCATCGATGCCGATTTCCGGCTGGCGATGAGTGGAACTCCGGTCGAAAACCACATCCGTGAGCTCTTCAGTCAGTTCGAGTTCCTCAACCCGGGCATGTTGGGACGCTCCGGTTTGGCCACCTACCTCACCCGAGGCGGCGACCTTTCCACTGAAGATCTGGAGGCGATACGTCAAGCTCTCCACCCATACATCCTTCGGCGAACGAAGGGGGAAGTCGCAACCGAACTCCCGGAGAAGACGGAACAGACGATCTACTGTGCTCTCTCTCCGGAACAGGAAACTCTCTATGCCGAGCTCAAAGACTACTACCGGCAAAAGCTCCTCGACCAGAAGAAGCAGGGCACAAAGAACGTCGGGCGACACAGTAAGATAGATATGCTTGAGGCCCTCCTGCGGCTACGCCAGGCAGCCTGCCACCCAGGCATGATCAATGAGAAATACCTGACCATCGCCAGCGGGAAACTGGATCTGGTTGTAGACCGGATAGAGGAACTGCGTGAGGAGGGACACAAAGTGCTGGTCTTTTCACAGTTCACCACATTCCTCAAACTCGTCCGCGACCGCCTGACCAGCACGGGATGCGGGTTCTGCTACCTCGATGGCCAGACTTCCGACCGCGATGATCAGGTCAGGCGTTTCCAGGAGTGTCCGGAATTCCCCGTTTTCCTGATCAGCTTGAAGGCCGGCGGCGTGGGACTGAATCTGACGGCGGCTGAGTACGTGTTCATGCTGGACCCCTGGTGGAATCCGGCAACCGAATCCCAGGCCATCGATCGAGCCCATCGCATTGGGCAAACCCGCCGCGTCTTCGCCTACCGGTTCATCAGCAAAGGGACGGTTGAAGAAAAGGTCCTGTCCATGCAGATGGAGAAACGGGAGATCGCCGACGCGGTGATCAGTGCCAATGCGTCGGCCATCGCCAACATCACCCCGGGGGACATAGAACTGCTCCTTCAGTAGCAGTTGTTCACCTCGCGGGAGGCGGCGTCTCCCGTACGACCGCCCCGTGTTCATCGCTCATGATCAGGAGGGCAAAGCGTTCCACTTGTTCCAACTCGCCCGAGTTCAGCGACGCATAGTCGAACCGTCCCCGCAGATCGGTGTATCCATCCTTGTAGAATTGCACCTCGCCGCCTTTTCGTCTCGCATACACCTTCACATATACCTTGCTCAGCGGTTTCGTCTTGCCCAGCGCAGTCACCTGGACCTGTCCGTAGCCCGACGACAACCTGATCCCCATGGCATGGGGGTAATACGGGACGCTTCTGCTCACCCCTTCGCCTGCCACCTCGACCATCACGTTGCGGCTGCGATAGTCTTTGGGAATATCAACCCGCTTGACCCCGCCTTTCGAAGCAAGCTTGGTGGTTGCTGTGCGGTGAGGCCGCACGACCGCGAACTGGCTGGATACGTCACGGACGAATGGGTTCCGGGAGAAGAGCAGTTCCACATCCATCAGGTAATAGCTCAGTCGACACTCATCCAGATTCCGATGCGTGACCACCAGCGCTTGATCCTCCACAACCACGTCAAGAACGGGGGCCGTGTCCGCCAGCTGGGTCTGACGTTGCTCACGGTTCTCGCTGTCCTGTACCTCAGCCCCATCGCCTCCGATTTCCTCAACCTGGGCCAGGACGTCCCGGAAGCGGTCCCGCCAACGATCAACCGGGTAGTCGCGGTAGCGGCGAGCAATGGCTTTGGCGTCCGCCGGGGCTTCCCGGTAGAGGGCAACGTAGGCACGCATGTAGTCGTACTGCAAACGCGACGGGACGCGCTCCGGGTCCACTCGATCGAAGAACGTCATGGCCTCGGCAATCCGGTCCTGGAGGAACAGATAGTAGGCCACACCGAGACAATCCGCGCTACTGAGAGAGGGACGGTACTGGAGACACGAGAGCAACCGTGTGTACTGGGCACGGAAGCCGCTGTTCATGATCTGATGTCGAGCTCCGAGTCGGAAAACACGAGGATTGATCAGAGGTGCATACTCCCGATGCTCGTACGTGCGCCTGGTCACGGGATCAATGGTCAACAGATCAGCCGTCAAGGCCATTCCGCAGGCGGCCGGGAACCCCGTGTGCTTTAGGAATTCTCGAGCAGGAGACTTGCGGTTGTGCTGGAGGGCGTAGGACCACAGAGTGGAGTCGTAATGATGCCTTGCGCTCAGCAGCTCGATCACTTGATCGAAGAAAGCAGCGTCTTTCATCCGGAAAGCGATCAATCCCAGGTCGAGACGCTCGATATTGTGGCCTTTCAGGAAAGCGAGGACTTCGGCGGGGCTCCCCTCCTGGGAGATATGCTCCCACGATGTGGTGTCAAACTTGGTCAACTGCGACACCACGTTGAGCGTAAAGGGGGCGGTCCGGGCGATCGCCAGCCCTCGCTCTGCAACGCGAACTGGCGTCATAGGGAACTGCCCCACCTGGGGGAAGTAGAAGGCGTATTCCAGCATTTCCGTGGTAAACGGTTCCAGAGAAAGCGGGATACTCCGCGTGTAGAAGCCGTCGGCGACAGGGATCGCCCCTCTGGGGATCTGCAGCAACACGTCCACCACACGGCCAGCCGATGTCGGGTTGGTCACCACGACCTGGCAACCGTAGACTCGATGGGTCAGGAACTCCTCCGTGACGAACTTGTCATGCCGTACGTTTCCTTCGAAGCGGAACCGGTCGGCAGTGTCGTAGAAGCTCCGGCTCACCAGGAATGGAGCCGGCTCGGCCGCTTTCGTGCAGGCCGAGATCTCCTGACTGTAAACGATCGCGTCGGTCTTCGGCGAGATGGTCAGCGCCTCGTTCCGGCGCTCCATCTCCGGCGCTTCCGCAGCAAACGGCAAGTCCAACACGGCCAGCGCAAGCATGGTCTCCGCGAATGAACTCGTAGCTTCGGCAACGTGCTTGGACAGAAACGGCTCCTTGGGAGCGTGCTGAGCGTAGTCAACCCAGAACCGGTTGACCGTGATCAGTTCAGCCAGTTGCTGCTGAATCGGCAGTTCGTAGTAGTTGTTCTCGACCCACTCCTTGGTGGCACTGGCCTGACGGAACAGCTGCCGCACGGCTTTGCGGCGCTTTGCGACTCGCTTCTTCAGCGACTTCTCTTCCGCCGCAAAGAGCCCCTCGAGGTCGGCAAGGGCGTCGTCTGTCTCTCCTCCTGAGGCGGCGACAGCCCTTGTGCGTACTGCGCCCGAGACGACCGCGCGGTCGAGGGTGAGGCCTCGTCCAGCCTTCTTCGTGGGGGCTCTTATGTCCGCCACATCTCCGAAGTCATCCCCTCCGCCGTCGAAGCCGCCGAAGTCGTCGCCCCCTCCCATGCCCCCCCCTTGCGCCAGCGCCAGCCCAGAGCTGCGAAGCGCCGAAAGGAAGAGGTAGTTCTCATCCTCAGGTTGTGGCGGAATGAGCTCCTGCAGCTCGCGCATCTGGCGGCTAATTGAGCCGGTCACCGTCGCGACACGCTGGCCCAGCAAGATGCGTTCGACCGCATTGAGACGCCCATAAGCCCACGGCTTGAGGAAAGTCTCCACGTCGTCTCCCAGCATCCAGAGGTCAAGGAAGGTCTTGTCCTTCTTGTTGCCCAGATAGGGGGCTACGACCTGGCGGAAGAACGCCGGGTCGTGCTGGTGCAGGAAGAAGCTCAACTCGTGGCATGCATACTTTGAATACAGTTCTCGCTGCCGACTCACGTCAAGAGCAGGCCATCGGGTCACAAACTCGAACTCAGCCAGTGTTTTGCCCGTTTCGTCGTCCACGAGGGCCATACAGAGCCTATAGACATCGCTCAATGTCTTGTAGACCTCAAACCGTCCGGACCGCACGTCGGCTATGGTCATGCTCTGTCCTCCGCGCAGCAGCGTCACGTTCTTTGCTTCGGCGCAGATGTCTTCCGGGGGCAGGTTCCGGGCCAGGCGCAGATCACGGTGTTTCGGGGGTGCGTCCGGAAGCGAGAACTTCCGTGACACGGCGGTCTGGCCATCCAGGGCAACGACATGAAGCTGGCGCCGCGTCCCGAACTCCCCCAGCGGCACACGAATCCGCCCTTCGGCGTCAGGGCGCAGGTTGCTCAATACCAGTGAACGTTCACGGAGGAAGTCCAGCACGCTTCCCCCAACGCCTCCGCCCTTTCCCATATCTCCCATTCCTTCACCGAATGCCATGTCGGCCGTCGCCTGCAGTTTGGCTCGTTTCGCCATACTGGCAGACATAGGCTCCGGCGCTGCGGCGACCTGGCGCTCCGCTGTTGTCTCCTTCCGGCTCCAGGGATTGAGCAACAACCCGGGGCGCTGGAGCATGTTCCCCGGGAAACGCCTGGCCCGGCGGCGCTCCAGGATGTATCGATACTCGTCGCCAATCGCTCGGCCGCTCGTGAACTCCCCAAGCACTGGTGGAATTCGGACGATCGGCGCGTTGCCCCAGAGGCCGCCGAGTGCCTCTCCGGCATCGTGTTCAGGCTCGAATCGGGTGGCGAAGATGTGAACGCGGGTGTTTGGGTTCACTGCCGCGAGTTGCAGCGTCACCACATCGTCGGCCACTGTCAGATCGGCCACATTGAGCAGGTTGACGGATGTCGCTCTGGCGAGGCGGCCGCGCCCAATCCAGTGCCCATGCTGGAGCGTTGCATCCTCGAGCACCGAAATGGTCTGGTGCCCAAAGACGTTCGCAGCCCGAAGACGATACTCACCCGGAGCCAGCGGCGGAACGATCAGGACGTCCTTCTCCAACGTCAACTGAGACGTCAGTCGACGGATGGTCCGGCCCATTCCTCTGGTCTCGACCTCAATCATAGAGACATTGCGCCAGTCGAGAGGGACTCCACGCAGCCACGGCAATCGCAGAGCGTTCCCCGCGGGCACTCGGATTGGCAAGGCATGCCGGATAGGGCGTTGCGGGAGAGACCATAGCCGCCGGGCACCATCAGCAAACACCACGGCAATCCTGGAAATCTGCGGGAGGCCCCCGAGCTCAATACGCCCGGACGCATCGCTCTGGAGTGTGACAGTCACGGGCTGGCGAACGAAACGGTGACTGATCGTGAGGTTCACGGGGTAGCCGGGACGAGCTTCCCCCGTCCGACCACGGACCTCAAGCATGTAGACGCCGTCCACGTGCCGCAGGTAGACATCATCGATCAAATCCGATGAGGCAATCCCGTTTATCGCGAAGGTCCGCTCTGCAGACACGTCTTTACGTTCCCCGCTCGTCACCGAGGTCACGTAACCACGGAGTTCAGCATGCACCGTCCTGACATTGTCAGGGACGTTGAATCGCACAATGGTCTCTGTGGACTCGGAGAGGTCAATCCCCCGGAACTCCTGGGTGCTTGAGATGCCCTCGGCGTCGCTTGACGTAATCGCCACGACCGAATCCTCCAGCAGAGAGAGGTCGTCTCCCAGCTGGCGGCCGGCCACGGTGAGACGCGGACGGATCAGCAGCTCTGCCTGTTCTCCAGGCAACAGCGACTCCCGATCGATATGGAAGCCGGCCGACAGATGGCAGAGCTCAGCATGATGGTTGAAAGGGTGCCGGACGGCAAAGCCGGAAGACTCAACCACAAGTGTCTTGCGCCCTGCCTTGCTCGCAAGTGGGACAACCACTTCTCCGGCTTCGTCGGCCTGGAACTCTCGACCGGCCAGCCAGAGGCCGGCATCCATGACGGGTTGGTGCCCTTCATCGTAGACACGAAACAGGTGTCCCGCGGACGTCACCCGCTCAGTGACATGCAGGCTGCCTTTGCGAATGAGGGCCCGACTGCTCTTGCCACCGCCGACGAGCTCAACCACGAACACGCCACGTCCCGTCAATTCTGGCAGTTCAAAGGTCTCAACGTGTCGACGGAGCGGAACCTGCTCGTAGTGAAAGGTCTTCTCCACGTTCGGGATCAGTCCGGCCAGATCGATGGCCACCGTGACCTCCTGGCGCGTTGTCCGGTAGTAGTTGGCCGTATTGATGGCATAGACTTTCAGTAGCAGATCGCTGACGTTCTTGATTGCCACCTTCAGGGCCACAGTGTTGTCAACGGCAACTTGCCTTGGATTCGTCGGGGCGAAAACGATGTCGACCCGATTCTTCAAGGCTTGGACCCCCGAGGCCGGCAGCAACGCATACCAGCGCTCCAAATCCCCAATCCCGTTCACCGCCTTCACCTCGGCGAAAACGTGCTTCAGGTATTTCTCCTGCAGAAAATCGGAGAACGCCTCATAGTCCGTCGCATCACGGAGGAAATGATCGAGGTAATCACGCACCAGGGATTCATCATTGAGAACAGGGGCAAGCCGTGTCGTCTTGGGAAAAGCCTGCCTCAGGTCCGCGTGAACGCGCTTGTTCTCGGGACGGGCCAGGAACATCCGGTTGACGTAGGGCATGTTCCTGGGGATCTTCAGGTAAGCCATGAACGTGTCGCGATCGTAGGTTCCTGTCTCGCGCCCAAATTGCAGCTGTGCGTAGAGGACATGCGCTTTCAGAGAGTTGAATGAAGGCGCGAGACGGTCAACGAAGGTTCTGAGCCGGCCCAGGTACGCCCGCTTCTCTCCCCGGTCGACATCGATGTCAACATCATCGTTGGGGACAAGGCGGGCCAGGTACTCATTCACAAAGCGCTGTTCGGTCAGGAGACGGGGGTGCCGTTTGAGGCACTCGGCCAACTGCGCGAGGCTCAGGCGCATGTGAGCCCCCAGGCTGCCGAAGCCCCGGCTCTGGCGCTCACCCAGCTCTGCCGAGATCAGATCCACGATATTGGGGGCTTCAGCTCGTTTGATGCGTTTGAGGAGATCTCGACGCTGTTCCGAGTTCAGTGGACCATCAGGGAGGATCTCGATTCCCTCGGGCGTGAACCCACTGACGCCCTTGTGTCGCGACAACGTGAGCTTACGCAGCCGCCCAAACTCAAGCAGGGCGGAATCCAATTTGCTTGGATACGTAGGGCCTGCTTCGCCCCGAGTTCGCTGTTTCTGGTGGTTGAACTGGATCCCCTGGTGCCGCCTGATCGCGTCCAGGCTCTTGGCCGGCTCATCGGGATAGCGGAGAATGAGCTGGCGGCAGCGGATTTCCTGGATGCGCGGACTCGAGCGGTGGCGTTTCACCCACTCTGAGAGCAACTCGTTGACACGGTCCAGCTTCCCTGTGTTCTGCGCATGAACGCAGTTGTAGTAGTAATAGTCGTCAGTCCCGGGGACAAGCTGCTTCAGGGCGGCGCTCCGGTCAGTTGCCAGAGCGAAATTTTCGACAAAACCAATCTCCTTCCCGTCGGCCCCCGTCCACAGGGCAATCGTCAACAGGAACCCGATGCAGGAAACAACGCGCGTCTTCATAACAAAGCTCCCCGGTTCATCGGGACACTCCACCACAGGGTGTCCCGGGCCAAGACCAATATAGCTCAACCGGTCCCGGAGGGCACAGAACTGCCCATGCCCACCGCAAGAGGAGACGGAGCGGTTTGCCTGGCCCGCGGGCTTTCGCTGGTGGAACTTCTCCTCGAATCATCTAAAGTCACCTTGGTGGTTCCGAAAACCGGGGTACCTGAGTTCCAAGGATGCTACTCATGCTCTCGCAGCGCTTCTCGGCTGATGTTGTTGAGTCCAGTCTGAAGTCCCACTCAGATTGGCATCCGTATCCCTGCTTCACAGACCGCGCCTCCTGGGACGCGCTCCCCGGAGACTGCCGAGAGACTCTCGTAAGCCAGGCGGATGCGCTGATTGACACGCCTTGGCCACCATTGCCGGCTCGACGGATTCTGGACTACGTCCGCGATGGTGACCGAAGTCGATATGAAGCCCTGCATTTCGGCCGCCGAAAAATGTTGTCCCGTTTGGTCCTGGGCGCGTGCGTATCGGGGGGGACGGATCACCTTGATAGCATCGTAGACGGGATCTGGGCCATCTGTGAGGAGTCGTTCTGGGGCGTCCCCGCACACATCGCTCTTCAACGGGCCGGAGCCGGTCTCCCGGATACCTCAGAACCGGTCGTTGATCTATTCGTTGCCGAAACGGCGGCACTGCTGGCCTGGGCCTTGCACCTGATGCGGGTGCCATTGGCCGATGTGTCCCCACTCATCGCTGAACGGGTCGAGCGGGAGATTGAGATACGCGTACTGACGCCCTGCCGGGAACGAGACGACTTCTGGTGGATGGCATTCAACCCCAAACGCCTCCGTGTCAACAACTGGAACCCCTGGATCAACTCCAATTGGCTGACCTGCATTCTGGCCGTCGAACGGGATGACGACCGCCGCCTGGAGGCCGTTCTCAAGAGCATGCGCTCCATCGATCGTTTCATCGATACGTATCCCGGGGATGGCGGCTGTGACGAAGGACCAAGCTACTGGGGACATGCGGGAGCCTCGCTTTTCGACTGCCTTGAGCTCCTGAGTGGAGCCACCGACGGGACGGTCGATGTCTATGCTGAGACGCTCATCGGGGACATTGGTCGATACATACACCGGGCGCAAATCTGTGACCGTTACTTCGTTGACTTCGCTGACGCATCAGCCTTGGTCGCGCCTCCGCCGGGCGTGGTCTATGGGTATGGATGCCGCGTCAATGACCCCGAATTGAAGCACCTGGGAGCGTGGCTCGCCCAGGCGCCGGGGAGTGGTCCCGTGGAGAAGACCGTGAACATGGGAAGGAAACTCGCTGCTCTCTTCAAATTTGCCGCAGTTGCCGAGGATGAGGCAAGGCAGCCGCTGACCCGCGATGTTTGGCTGCCTGATACGCAGATCATGGTGGCTCGTGACCGGGAAGGAACTCCTACCGGGCTGACCCTCGCAGCCAAGGGCGGGCACAATGCGGAAAGTCACAACCACAACGACGTGGGCAGCTTTCTCGTGTACGCCGATGGATGTCCTCTCATCGTGGACGCGGGGGTTGGCCAGTACACGGCCCAGACCTTCAGCTCAAAGCGTTACGAGCTGTGGACCATGCAGTCTGCATTCCATAGCCTCTTGCCGACAGTTGACCGCATCCAGCAAGCTCCCGGAGACACCCACAGAGCCACTGAAGTCACGTACAGTGCCGACGATGGCTTTGCACACCTGACCATGGAGCTTGCCCCCGCATATCCAAAGGAAGCAGGAATACGGTCGTGGATCCGGACGATCGCTCTGGAACGCGGCAAGGACGTCGCCATCCATGACCAGGTGGAGCTTGACCGCAGTGGTCGCACCGTGGAGTTGTCCTTCCTGACCCCGTCCGGAGTTGCTGTGGAAAAAGACACACTGACGTTCCATGCCCGAACACTTCCGGAAGGGCGCGTTTCCGGGACGGGGCACGCCACGTTCGCCCCGTCAACGCTTGCCGTGTCGATGGAATCTGTCCCGACCGGGCAGGATAGTCGCTTGGCTACCAGTTGGGGAACGGAACTGCAACGCGTGATATTCGCTTACCAGGACACCCCAAAGAGCTTTCAGCTGACGTTCAGAATAGCACCGTCATGATATGACTTGCGCAAGACAGAAAGGCGGTCCGATAGTGGGCTCCCGAAACCTACCTTTTGACTCGCTCGAAACACTCCGTGGTACTCCCTCGACGACACACCTGTTCCGCCTGTCGAAGCTGGCGGAGAGCGCCGGTGTGAGCATGGAAAGCGTGCCCTATTCCCAGCGGATTCTCCTGGAAGCTGCACTACGTCAGTCGAGGCAGCTCGCGATTGGTGAGGAGGAGCTGATTGCCCTGGCTCGCAGCACGACAGATTGCCTCGACACGGCGAAGGCTGTGGTCCCTTTTCTGCCTGGCCGCATCTTGCTCCAGGACTTCACCGGTGTTCCGGCCATCGTTGACCTGGCCGCAATGCGGAGCGCTATGGCCAGGGCAGGTGCTGACCCAGCCCGGATCAACCCCACCATTCCGGTAGATTTGGTCATTGACCACAGTGTGCAGGTTGATGCGTTCGGGAGCGAGGACGCATTGGCCCGAAATGCCGAACTCGAGCTGACCCGTAACCGTGAACGTTACGAGTTCCTCAAGTGGGGACAACGGGCTTTCCGTGGCTTCCGGGTCGTTCCGCCTGCAAGTGGAATCTGCCATCAGGTCAACCTCGAGTATCTTGCCGATGTGGTGAGTGTGTCGGAACACGATGGAATGCGGGTCGCGCATCCTGATACGGTTCTCGGGACGGATTCCCACACGCCGATGATCAACGGGCTGGGCGTGCTGGGATGGGGGGTGGGGGGCATTGATGCAGAAGCCGCTATGCTTGGGCAACCTGTGGTGTTCCCGATGCCGGAGGTCGTGGGAGTGCAGCTCACCGGTAAGCGCCCGACCGGAACAACAGCAACGGATTTGGTGCTCCTCTTGACGGAACGTCTGAGGCAAGCAGGTGTGGTCGGCTGTTTCGTTGAGTTCTTTGGCAAAGGGCTTTCTTCGATGAGCGTTCCAGACCGGGCGACGCTCTCCAACATGGCCCCCGAGTACGGGGCCACCGTCGGATATTTTCCCGTAGACCGGCAGACGCTTGACTACCTCAAGCTCTCCGGGCGATCCCCCGAAGGGATCAGCCTGGTTGAGCGCTATTGCAGAGAGCAGGGCCTCTTTCGGTCTGATGCTGCGGCAGTGCCGACCTTCGGGCGCACGCTGACTCTCGATCTGAGTACGGTAGAACCGGCCATGGCCGGCCCGACCCGGCCCCAGGATCGCGTACTCCTTGCCGACAGCCTTTCTCACTGGCAGGCGGCCTTGCGCACGCCACCCGAGTCACAAGGCTTTGGATTGGCTGAAGCAGAAGCCCACCGACGGGTCACTGTCGTTCTGGATTCGGGTCAGTCCGTGCAACTCGGGCATGGTGCCGTGGTCATGGCCGCGATTACCAGTTGTACCAACACGAGCAACCCAAGAGTGATGCTCGCGGCCGGGTTGCTGGCTCGGAACGCTGTTCGTGCCGGTTTGACCAGGAAGCCATGGGTCAAGACAAGCCTGGCGCCGGGATCAAGAGTCGTGACATCGTACCTGACACGCGCGGGGGTCATCGCACCCCTTGAGCAGTTGGGGTTTCATGTGGTTGGTTACGGCTGCACAACCTGTATTGGGAACAGTGGTCCTCTCCCGGATGCTATTGGCCAGGCGATCGTTGAACATGACCTGGCAGTAGCAGCTGTCCTGTCGGGAAACCGGAACTTCTCAGGTCGTGTCCACAACCAAATCCGAGCCGCTTACCTGGCCTCGCCACCTTTGGTCGTAGCGGCCGCCCTGGCCGGACGCATGGATATCGACTACGAACGGGATCCTCTGGGCGTCTCTGCCGACGGAACGGAGATCATGCTCCGTGATCTCTGGCCCACGGAGACCGACGTGGAAGCAGCCTTGTCTGAAGCCGTCGCGACCGGTGATTTTTCACGGGAATACACCGGTGTTGAGCATGGAAACGAGGCCTGGGAGGCGTTGCCGGTAAAAGGCGATGTGCTGTATGAATGGGATGCGGACAGTTCCTACATCCGTGAACCGTCCGCATC
>Ga0209045_1000381_pt1 | contig 54680 bp, 50 predicted proteins | sample SaaInlLV_10m_DNA_4_FD_184664 | JGI IMG/M metagenome (GOLD analysis project Ga0209045, IMG submission 184664) | Marine microbial communities from expanding oxygen minimum zones in the Saanich Inlet - Saanich Inlet SI072_LV_200m_DNA (SPAdes) (version 2) | ecosystem: Environmental > Aquatic >...
AGTAGCGTCAGTAGTATAATTGAGAAGATGAAGGCTGGTCTTGTTAGTAACAAAAAATTAAAAAAACAAGTTGAAAATATCAGGAAAGATTTATATTAAGTCATTAGCAGACTTGACCCCTTTTTCCTAATTAAAGAAAACTGTATGAATATAGATTTTTGGAATCAAAAGTGGGAGAAAAATGAAATTGGCTTTCACGAGAGCAAACCTAATCCTCTATTGGTAGCATACTTCAAAGAACTTGATTTGGTGAAAACTAGTCGCGTCTTTTTGCCCTTGTGTGGTAAAACTCTGGATATTGTATGGTTGCTTTCTAAAGGGCTTAGAGTCACTGGAGCAGAGTTGAGCAAACTCGCGATTGAACAGCTGTTCATAGAGCTTGGAGTAGAACCAGAAATAACAGAATGTGGTAACGCCAAGCGCTACCGTGCGACAAATATCGATGTATTTGTGGGTGATTTTTTTTACTTATCCAGCGACGTTCTTGGCCCGGTTGATGCAATTTATGACCGAGCAGCCTTGGTCGCTTTGCCCGAAGAAATGCGCAAGAGATATACAACGCATTTATTAGAGATTACAGGCGCAGCCGAGCAGTTACTGATTACCTTTGAATACGATCAAAGCCTGATGAAAGGACCACCTTTTTCACTCAGTAATGATGAAGTAAATCGGCACTATAAAGATGCCTATAATTTAACGCATCTTGGAAACATAGCCGTACCAGGTGGGCTGAAAGGAATATGCAAGGCGACTGAAAATATTTGGCTGCTAAAAAAGTGATTTATAATTCTGTATTGTCGAGATACATTTTCTCACACAACAATCACATACACGCGGACAGCAAAAAGCACTGCTTATTAGTCGCTCTGCTTTTTGCTGCCGGTGTTGTGGGGCGTTAAATATAATATCAACTATTTGATGGATACTAAGGAAGCTATCGATGAGAAGCATATTTTTTGCATGCTTATTAAGCATTTTTTCACTTCAAACAAAGGCAGAAGTAACCTCTATCGAATTATTCAGAACAATTAACGAACGTCTGAGCTATATGGAAGACGTGGCTTTATTTAAAGTAAAAAACCACCTACCTATCGAAGATATTCAGCGCGAAAATGATGTGATTGATAAGGCTAAAGTGTTTGCGAGTGAACAAGGTTTTGATTCAGGGATTGTTAAAGATTTCTTTCGTGCACAAATTTCTGTGGCTAAAGCAATTCAGTATAGATATCGTGCAGATTTACTCTCTCAGCCTTCTTTTCGACAACCGCGGGATCTACAGAAAGAGGTGCGTCCGGCTTTAATTCGTTTAGGTAATCAGATCATTGAGCAAATGGCGGCGTACTGTAAAAACCATGGTGAATTTCAGAAAACACAGTTTACCGAGTTTAATGAAGCTATTATCGTGAAATACGTTACAGAAACAGATAAACAACTATTATTTAGAGCCTTGCTAAAGGTTAAACAGTGATGAGTGAAACCAATTAACAAAGAAATGTGCGGACAAGCCGCTGCCTAATCAGGGGACACCATACCTATTTAATCGACTTATGAAAATACAAGTAATAAATTTTAAGGGGGATTAGGGTCACAAATCAATGTTTATTGTTGACAAATATTGACAAAGCTAATAGATAATAATCATTAATCACCTAAAAAATCAGTGGAGTCAACCCTTTCGTCATTTCCGATTAATTTATTTATCGACTCTTTGTTTATTTTGTTTTCGTCTATTATTTTATTTGCCAAACAGGTAGCTAACCTCGGCGTTATGTTTAAAAAGAAGAGTTTTTAAAGGATTAATTTTGTTCTAAATCCAAAGAAGAATAAATGATAACATCAATTTTTTCCCTTAACTCTAATTGCACTCAAGAATGAACGAAAATTTCCAAGATATTACTCGTAGAGCGCTTAGGGCAGATATCTTCAAGATTGAAGAGATCCAAACACTCTGGAGCGGTTACGGCAAGATCATGCGCTATGGACTGAAGAGCGGTGATAGAAAAAGCGTTGTAATCAAGTATGTCAAGCTTCCTGATCAAAGTTTTCATCCCCGAGGATGGAATACCGACCTTTCTCATCAACGTAAGGTCCGATCCTACCATGTTGAAACTGCCTGGTACCGTGACTGGGCTGAACTCTGTGATGATAGCTGCCCCGTCGCTCATAGCTTTGTCCTTGAATCATCTAAGGATGAGTTTCTTATGGTGCTTGAGGATCTGGATGCCAGTGGTTTCCCGGTCCGCAAAGATTCGGCTTCCATGATCGAGATGCAGGCCTGCCTGAAATGGCTGGCGAACTTGCATGCTATCTTTATGGGCAAAGAGCCTACAGGGCTGTGGCTGGTTGGTACTTATTGGCACCTGGATACTCGTCCCGATGAACTCAATGTCATGGAAGATGATGAACTCAAACTGGCCGCAACTAGGATCGACCAAAAGCTTAGTACAAGTCCTTATCAAACATTTGTGCATGGTGATGCAAAACTGGCTAACTTCTGTTTCTCTTCAGATGGACAGCAGGTTGCAGCGGTAGATTTTCAATACGTCGGTGGTGGCTGCGGCATTAAGGATGTAGCCTATTTTATCGGCAGTTGTCTTTATGAAGATGATTGCGAACGCTATGAAGAGGAATTGTTGGATTGGTATTTTACTCAGCTTAAAGAGGCGCTGGCGAAACATAAGTCACCCATCGACCCAGCAGATATCGAGGAGGATTGGCGCGCCTTATTCCCGGTTGCCTGGGCAGACTTTCATCGGTTTGTCAAAGGTTGGAGTCCGGGACACTGGAAGATTCATGGCTATAGTGAGCGTATTACCCGTGATGTGGTAGCACAATTGAATTCAGAAAATCTCTAAATGCTGATCGCATTAAACGATCTATTTCTTTTATTTTGATTGGTGATTATGCATTTGATCTTAGGGACAGCAACTATTTACTATAAAAGTGAATTGAAAGAGTACCTCTGGTAAGGAAGATTTTACTCTTGTATCCTTGATAGAAGGCATTTATACTCTGCGATTTGGTATAGAGAAGATAATCCGGTATGGTCTGGAATAGTAAGAGCACCACACATGTATAATAAGCTTGCTAGATCATTCGGAAGAAGACTCCGGGAATTCCATAAAGAACAATAAATAGTTGCTGTCCCAATTAAACACTAGAAAACTAAGGAGGATTTTATGTTGAAACTGATAAAGATAGTTTTACTGATTGTGATACTGTCACTTCCGATAAGTGTGTTTGCTGCCAATCCTGCAGCGATGTTTGTGTTTGACGGATCGGGGAGTATGTGGTTGGAAATTGATGGAAAACCAAAGATAGAGTTGGCAAAGAAAGCAATGGAAGAGTTGTTGAAGGACTTTCCTGCCGGAGTTGATATTGGACTTGTAGCTTATGGTCATAGAAAGATCGGTGATTGCGATGATATAGAGCTGCTTGCTCCTTTAGGGTCAAGTCAGACTGATATTACCAATGCGGTTGAATCAATTGTCGACCCAAGGGGAAATACGCCACTAGCCCAATCCATCAAGTTTGCCGCTGATCATCTTAAGGGAAGGGATTCTTCCGCTTCTATCATCGTAATCAGTGATGGGAAGGAGAGCTGTAATGCTGATCCATGTGCGGTAGCAGAGTCAATAAAGGCAACCGGTATTGACCTCAAAATACATGTTGTCGGTTTTGATGTTAGGGATGAGGAAGCAGAGCAACTGCGCTGTATTGCTGCTAATGGTGGTGGCAAATACTTTGCCGCAAATAATGCGAGCGAATTGTCAAAAAGTTTTGCTGAGGTCAAAAAAGAGGTTATTAAAGAAGAGCCAAAATCGAAGATTATATTCCGTGATGATTTTGACGGTGAATCTTTATCAAAAGGCTGGAATATTGTAAATCAGAACGAAGAAGCGATGGTCATGGAAGACGGCCTCCTCTATCTAATAAGCGAGCCAGGAGAATGGAAGAAAGAGTCCGTACATAACCTTATTCTCTATACGGACACACAGAGTTTGCCTAAGAAATGGAATATTGTCACAAAGCTTACAACCGAGGTGCTTCAATATCCAGGCACCTCCGATATAACGTCTTGGGTAGGAATCGTTTTGTATCTCGATAAGGAAAATTGCCTTAATATCCCGGTTACAGGATATTGTTGTAGCGATAGACGTAGAGTTCAATTCTCAAAATATGCCAAAGGCAAATGGCTGCCGGGTTATGAATTTAAAGTAGGCGGTCCGGATAAAAACCAATTAACCTATTTCTTAAAAGTGGAAAGAAGAAGTTTTACCTATACAGCTTATGTCAGCAAAGACGGTGCAGATTGGAAGAAAGTTGGATCCCATAAAGCGTTGGGCAAAAATTACACCCCGGGACTTTACTCAGTTAGACATCCGGAAGCCCTGGAGACAACCACATCATTTGATTGGTTCGAAATCGAATCAGTTGAGTGATTAGCAGTTAATTTATAATTCCGGAAAAGCACTGTTTATTCACAAAGATAATGCATCTGTTATCCTGGTAAGTATTACAGAAGTTCATAGAGAGGTGAGGACTTAAGATCCTCACCTCTCCTTAATACTAAATCTAGAAAGCAAGAACTGCTATTCTTCATAAAGACAATGAGAAAATATATTTTCCAAACAAAAGATCAAATGCATTCCCTCTTACCGTGAAATTATCGTAGAGGTTTAAACAGATACTCTAATCCATTCAGTTTGATTTCATAAACGCATTTGAGCATATCACCGAGTTCGCCTTCCGGTAAGCCCTTATTCACAGACCACACTATGTACCATTCAGGCAAATCCAGCAGCAATATATCTTTGTATCTACCAGAAGGCATACGCGCTCTTGCAAGCTTTAACAGATATTTTTTATCAGATAACATATACCAGAAATTCTAAGTTAAAAGTAACTAAAATGCCGAACCGCCTGTCAATCAGTTCGGGCAGGAAGTTGAAAAACAGATCAACTTACAATAAAATACCGCTACCTTTGTGTTAACTGCTAAGCGACATACTTACAATGCTTAAGTTATTACGTAGATTTATTTAGATTATTATTTCTTCTTAGTCTCACAAAAATCAAATATTGCTTGATTCGGTTTTAAAACGTCTCCCACTGCTGTTCTATATGCGCAAAAATCACAACCATCTTTTGCATCAGGAATCCTGCTGCCTATCAGGCAGGCGTGGATTTCATTAATAGTTTCTGCAATCCAGGAATCATCTCCTTTATAAGGAATCAAAGAGATATCAAATTCCAGTTTCCCTTTAAACATCTCTCTATCAGTCTGTCCGTTACAGTAAACAAAATATCCCGTGTTGGAAACTGAGTATCTATTCATCCGCAACAACCACTGATAAATTTCCATCTGCCTTCTGTAGCCGATCTGCCAGCCAAGATTTACATGGGTAATCTTTTCCTTCTTTGAAGTCGCCTTATAATCGACAACTATATACTCACCTTTAGAGTTTATCCACAAATCGTCAATAGCGCCAAAAATGAGAAGTTTTGTAGTTTCGTGTAAATATTGTATACCGGTAAAGTTATGACGCCACCTGTCCAGATCCCTATGAGCTGCCGGCCTGGCATCAATACCCTCTTTTTCTAAAAGAGGATGGTTCTGGTTATTGGCCCGATAATGGTCAAACTCCTTTTTCAGCAAGGTATCAACAGCGCTATTTAAATTGAAAGGAAATCCTGGCACACGACCCACCCCAAGTCGACGGTCTATATAGAAACAGCGTGGACATTCCAGAAAAAGGTCAATCTTTGATCGACTCAGTTTAAAAGGCTTTTCATCCTTTGGGTCATAAATATTTCTGCTGCGTTTTGGGGTATAGAATTTAGACATATAAAAATAATTAATAGTTTAAGAATTTCAAAATCATGACAAATTCACTCTGCCCGTTCGGCAAGAGATTAAGATATCAGTAATGTTGATCTTACCTTAACGCAGAGGCGCGGAGTTCGCAGAGGTTATTAGAGTTTTTTATATAAATCACCACTTTGGTTCTTATTGAAGGAGCACGGCTTATCGTACCTCTATAGTAATTACATCCTGAACAAATCAGCTTTATATTTCACAACTTATTTATGATTAATACAATAAGCAATAGTTTGAAACTATATGTTTTCATTCGACAGCACCATTCTTATTTTACATCAATATTTATAATACTCTACGACCTCCGCGCCTCTGCGTTAAAATACAACACAAGTTATTTAAATTTTGGAAATTGCACGATTAATACCAGCTAACATCTTTTCACCGTACACGTTTTTAATAATTGAAGAGATTTCTGTATCAAGTTCAGCTTTTTTCGGATTCTGTTTCTCATTACAATCAAAATCAAACGCATCATCCTGAACGGTAAGGATTTCCGGACTACCGTCATAAATAGCCAATGGCCAGAGAGTGCACGATTCAGGTTTTGTATCATAGAATGAAAGATTGTTTTTTATAGCATGACTATGCAGTGAACACAAGATATCTCCTTTATTGTTACGCCAGGCGAAAAGACATTGATTATCGTCATCTGTATCTATGGAAACAAGACTATCATCCGTATCTTCAAAAATATTTCTATAGGAACCATCAACAATTAATTGAGGTGAAAATTCTGCAGCTCCAGGCGTGTAAGAAATTATTTTATCAACCTCTTTCTTCTCCATACAAACTTCGTACTCTGCACAGCAAGATGTTTTTCCGCGGCAAAGCCCAGGGTCACATTTATGCCGAATTGAGATAAGTGATTTTAAATCTACTTTTACATTTTCAATAATTGGAAATAATTTACTCATATAATTTTTTTGTAACCTAAAATGAGCGATTTGCGTAGCCGCATCCTTAAGGTTGCGTAACTTACGAGAAATTAACAGACACCCATCGGATGATGGTAGCCGCAGGCTTAAGCCTGCGGCTACCATAACTTAGAAAATAGAATCGCACAATTTAGGTGTAATTCTTGTACTGATACTTTATTTCAAAATATCTTTTACTGAATTCCAGACCTCAGGTGTTTCCATGCAGAGTGAAATCTTAACATCTTTAGACAGATCTCTTATCACCTTCCCTATCTCCTTATACACTTCTGTTCTGGTTGGTCTGAAGTAACGGTATTTCCCATCAACACAAGGCACAAACTCTCCCAACAGGAGACTTGTTTGCAGGTTTCTTTCTCTTATTACTTTCGTCAAAGACGGCAGATATCTAAAACCGCCAAGACTAATAAACTTAACCCTCGCCATATCCAATCTTTCAAGAAGTATCCCAAGCATTGACTTGTAATGATCAAACCAGTCGTCACACAGTATTATTGGATCTAAGCATATTCCGACATTGTAACCTGCAGTTTGCACATCTTCCGCCGCTCTTATCCGTTGTTCCAGTGACGGTGCTTTATGCTCATGCTCGTCAATAATTATCTGGGGGCTGAAAGTCCATGAAACCACAATGTTACCCACCGCCTTAATATTTATTAGATTTTCTATGGTAGTGGTCTTGGTCCTCAGTTCCAGCCTGGCATTGGGAAACGCTGAGAATAGTGGAATCAATTTACCGGATAAACCGGTAAGATCGTCAAAAGCCAGAGCATCACACAATTCACCGGCATGGAATACTATCTTTTTATCGCTTGTAGCAAGTAAAACATCTTTTATTTCGTCCAGCATCTCATCATGATTTATAAACACGGTAGGAACCGCGTTACCAAAGTAACACTGTAGAAAACAATAATCACAATCTAAACTGCAATTATTACCATGGCTGATAAAATATTCCGTATTCCCCACGATGCCATCCCTGCATCTGAATTCCTTAACCAGTTCACCTTTTTTGCCTGCTATCGCCAGACACTCTTTACTCTTTTTAAAGATATCATCTGTTGTGTCCCCATCAACCTTGATACTTCTATAATCATCAATATATTCAACAGGTATATCCGGCAGTTTTTTGAGTATCTGCCGGGTAATGGAAGAATTAACAACGTCTTTTTCAATAAATATTTTATTTGGCTGATATTTACTCATGTAATAATCTATTTCAATGTTGATAATCCTTCGACTCGGCTCAGTGTGACGCCATACCAAACGATCAGTGTTAGGTCATCCTGAGCGGAGTCGAAGAATAGTTTTTTTATTTCAGGCACTTTAGTTCACTTCCCGTCCGAACGGCTTGCCGGGCGGGTAGACACTTCAAACTTTTTCGCTACCATAGCCTCCCCCACCAGGAGTATGTATACTTATGACATCTCCCCTATTTACATTAATTGTAGTCTTAGAAGGCAGTTTATGTTTCTTTCCTTTCGAGATCAAAATGTTTTCTCCTACCTTACCTTTTTTGCCACCCTTTAAACCGTAAGGTGCATGTTTCCTTCTATCAGAAAGTATACTAACGGTTGCGGCTTGAGAGAATTCGTAATCTCTCATTATACCATGACCGCCCTTATACCTCCCTATACCACCTGATTGAGGACGTATTTTATATTGTTTGATCCTGAATGGATAGTTATGTTCCAGTGTTTCAACAGGAGTATTCAAAGTATTTGTCATGTGGGTGTGAATGGCGTTAATACCATCTGAATTGATTCTTGCACCCATTCCGCCCCCAATGGTTTCGTAATAGGTAAAATCCCTGTCATTCAATTTATCATACCCCCCTATGGCAATATTATTCATCGTCCCACTACTTGCCGCAGGAGTTCTTCCAGGAATAGCTTTTGACAGCGCTCCAAATACTACATCAACAATCCTTTGAGAAGTCTCAACATTACCGCCGGACACAGCGCTCGGGGCTTTTGCATTTACAACGGAACCCTCTGGTGCAGTTATGCTAATCGATCTCATACAACCGGAATTTGATGGAATATCATTTTCAACCAGACACCGAAAAACATAAAAAACGCAAGACACGGTAACCGCATAAACGGCATTTACACAACCAACAACCTGCCTGCTACTTCCGGAAAAGTCAACACTCACCGAACTGCCTTTTATGTTTATGCGAGCCTTAATTCTAACAGATTTTTCGACCATACCATCATCGTCAAGATAATCACTAAACGAGTACTCGCCATCGGGTATTCTTTTAATTACCGATTTCATTATCCTGGCAGAATAGTCTTGAAGTTCCAGGGAATATTTTACAACCTCATTTTTTCCATATTTTTCATATAATTCACTCAATCTTTGTTTACCGATTGTATTCGTTGAAATCTGTGCAATTATATCCCACTCACGCTCCTTAGGTGTCCTAACATTTGAGGTAATAATATTTATAATTTCTCTATTTATAATGTTTCCCTGTACTATCTTAACGGGAGGAATCCGGATCCCTTCCTGATATATTTCAGTAGCATTACACATGGAACCCGGAGACATTCCGCCTACGTCGGAATGATGTGCTCTGTTCGCCACATAAAATTCAGGTTTCTTACTTCTCTTATAAAAGAAAGGAGTTACTACCGTAATATCCGGAAGGTGTGTACCACCCCGGAATGGATCATTTAATATCACAGTATCACCATCGCCCATTTCTACTGCTTTTATTGCCTCCTTTACTGACATGGACATGGATGCCAGATGCACGGGAAGATGTTCCGCCTGGGCGACCATTTCACCACTGCTGTCAAACAAAGCACATGAAAAATCCTTTCGTTCTTTTATATTTGTGGAAAAGGAAGATTTACACAGCACAACACCCATTTCTTCACATATTGTAGAAAACAGGTTGTTGAATATTTCCAGGTTAATGGGATTAAACATTTGATGAGTGTATACAAAAGATTATGTCGCTTTTAATATGAGTCATAATACCAGCATTTACTATTAAATCAAATTCGAATCTTATACCGTTCGATATTAAACAAAGCAAATAGAAATCACTTGAGCCTAATGAATCCATCACAAGCATTCTTCACGACTAAAACATCCTGATGTACACCACCCGGCAAAAATGATAAAGTCATTGAATTATTCCTGTTTCTATGATTAAATGGATGAACATAATCTCTCAATAAGCCACGGAACTACTACCTTTAATCCCCCCCTTTACGAGATGGAAGCGGGGTGGTAAAAAACCTGAAGGTATTGCACAGCGTATATTGAAATTTTATTATTGAAATAATTTAAATAAATTACTAGGAGAGAAATTGATGTGTAAACTATTCTTAAATAAGAAAGCATTCGTATTCACTGCTTTTGCTCTATTCAGTCTTGTCTTTATACAACTTAATTCTGCAGACGCTAATCCTAAAGTTTTAATGGAAACATCAAAGGGGGATATAACAATAGAGTTGTACGAGAAGGAAGCCCCAATTACTGTCAAAAACTTTCTGTCATATGTATCTGACGGTTTTTACAATAACCTTATTTTCCATAGAGTTATACCAAACTTTATGATTCAAGGTGGTGGTTTTGATTCTGAAATGAACCAAAAACCGGTAAAGGCCCCCATTAAGAACGAAGCAAGAAGAGGGTTAAATAACAAGAGAGGTACACTCGCCATGGCGAGAACAAATGTTATTAATAGCGCCACGGGACAGTTCTTTATCAATTTAAAGAGTAATGATTTTCTTAATCACAAGGACAATTCATCCAGCGGTTTTGGATATGCTGTTTTTGGTGAGGTTGTAGAGGGCATGGATGTGGTTGATAGTATTGGTAAAACTAGAACTCACGCCTTCGGCATGTTCAGAGATGTGCCAATTGATCACCTATTTATCAAGAACATGAGTGTAATAGAAGAATAAGAGTTTGACCGGCTTTTTTCTAATTGTCATACTAAAAACCCCCAATATCGATGTAAAGATATTGGGGGTTTCGAGATAGTCTCTTCCCCTGAACTCAAGTAACAATTACCTATTTTTAATCAACAGTCGTCTGTTATTTCTCAAAGCTTAAAATGTTACCTTTTTCACCTTGTACAATTCCGAAATCAACCTTGTCTCCTTCTTGAAGCTTCCTGAACCCCTCACTCTCAATTGAAGTGTGATGAACAAAGACATCGTCTCCGCCCTCAATGGAAATAAAAGAAGACTCTTAAGTGCTTGCGCAACGCTTCACAACCTAATCAAATATAATTTATAATAAATAAATCGGTAGGTTGAGGTTACTGCACAGCACATGCAAAGTGTCTTTTTTTATTTGATATGAAACTGCTGCCTTTTCGGAATGATTCCTGTACAAAATCCGGAATTCCCTCGAAAGAAGGGGTGATTGTTCTGCTCAAAATATTGGATGGAGTCGCGTTGCACCAGACACGTAAAAAAGACATTTCCTTACCAGAACTGCCAGTTACCTGTTTTTACCACGTATATGCCAAGGAGGAGATTAGTTATACCGTGAGAAAACATGGCTATGAACAGACTCCTTGTGAAATAGAGGATCAAACTATAGGATACACCAGCCATAATCCCGGCCAACCAGAGATTATGCTCGAAGCCAAAGAAGATAGATGCAATCACAAATGAAATCCAGGTAAATTTCCCTACCGGTACATCACCGAACTTTGGATTGATAATATACCTCAGAACAAAAGACCGCCAGAACAGTTCCTCGAAAACGGGAACTACCACAGAAGCCCCGAAGAGCCTGAAAGATATTATCAGATAAAAGAGGAATGAATCATTAAAGATAAATGGATTATACGGCTCTGGTTCTTTCAGAGTAGCAAACTTCATATCCATGTTAATCCACAAGATAAAAACTGTAGCTCCTGAAAAAAAACCTATTAAAATGTTTTTGACAGAAAGCGCATTCTTAAAGTCAATCTCAGAATACCTATTCCACAAAAGCAAGAGGACAACTGCAACAAGTACCGTTTTTACCGGATAGAAGATATAGCTGTCATATTCAGCAACTTTTTCCAATGGAGTGTAGTATCGGGAAAGAAAATCTATGAGGCTCTCCAAAGCAATGAACGCTATGAAAAGGAGAAATGGGAAAACCCTCGGAAACCATGCTTTTCTTATAAGATCAGATATTCGCAACATCATATATTGTAATTACCATTATTAATCAATCATCTTAAATATTAAATTATATATTCATTACCTTTAAATTATTTTCCCGCATAATGTAGCACATACGTCAGCTATCATCAGATACATTTAACTCCAGAGAGTCGACGTCCATTACAGGGTTATTCTTAAACGGTGTATATAATGGATCACCTATCAAGATTTGTCGCCAGGAGATATGAGGCGTGCTTATGAAATAAGTCTCCAGTAGCGTAAGTTTACCCGTCATAAGGAGAGGGAAAAACAGGTCAGGTAAAGGAAAGGAGGACAAGTATGGCTCGCTAACCGGTCCTAAAGTTGCCGCAACCCCTTCTTCTAACATTCTCTTGCACCAAACCTGACTGCCATTTAGTCTTAGTGTACTGGCCTCAGAGCTGGCTATATGAAAACCTACGGCTCCTTTTTTCCACTCAAAGGAATCTACATATTTAGCAAGCGAATACCAGCCGACATATAATGCGGCATCAGTACATGATTTCTCCGGAAACAGCTCAGACCTCTCATCAAGTACCACGGAAAAAGAACTCTTAGACTCAACAATTTTATGGAGACGGAGTAGATGTGCATCATAGCGCCCATAGCTATCTTCAGCACTAACATCATCTGGACCGCGAGCGTCTATATACATCGTCCCTGTAAGCCCCCTTTTCTCAGTTTCCATTGCATCATCAACCAGACGTTTGGCCATGTCAGGTGATGGCGCATCCAGACGGCCCACCATAACGGTCTTTCTTCTTATAAACTCTATCCCCGGTAGTTTACCATAATCTTTCATAAATGGATTTAATAACCATTTGGAAAGTCTGAAGTTTTCAACAAGAACTAATGTTAATTCACTATCCACAGAGGCTGACGTCATCTCTATCTTACTATTCCTATGCTGTGCTTCCCAAAATAACATCTCACCAATCACACCATTAACCATCCGTATAATGGTAGAGACCTCAAGGGCCTTTTCAGGGGTAAAACCTCTGAATTGAATCTCTGCAAGCTGGCTATTAAGTATCGCGTTAAATTTGAAAAGATTATTGTGGCTTAAAAACAGTGACCTCTCTTTTTCGTCCATTAAAAAAATCTGGTTTTTTACGTCTTTGACAATAGGAGACATTCCCGCCATCCTGAACAGGAGTGAGACCACCTTTGAATAAGTTTCCTTTTCAGACACTGAAACATACTCCTTAATATATTCAGATGCTTTTAAGATAGTCTTACTAACACTATTAAGTACCTCTTTTGTTTGTATAGATTCACTATATTGTTTTTGATAGATAAGTGTTGTTATCTTCCCTTTATGTAGTAGCTTCTCTAGCTGTCGCCCCTGTTGCAGTAGCAACCTCTTATATTCTTCCATCTTATCGGTTGTTAAATCCTCATATTTTTCGTGTAATTCAGGTTTAGCAGTACCTTCAATACGAAGTGGGATCCCATACACAAGCAAAATGGCAGGGTTAAGGCCTGAAAGTTTAAGTTTTCTAACGGCACTGCGAATTGGAGGGATTACGTTTGCTTCATAGTAAACTCTGTGAATACTTTCAGATTCCGGCACATCAACGCCCACAAGATTAGAGATAGGTACACCCCTTTTTGAAGCATAATATCTGGCGACGTTCCTACTATCGGGCATGTTCTTATTATAAACCACTACAAGGTCTGTGGAAAGCAGCGCATGCACCGGTTTAATTGATATTACTAACAGGAATATGGTAAAGACGGTGATAGTATAAAAATTTTTGATAAAGATCTCCGGTAGTATTTAAATGATAAATACATACGATATCAGTGATATAACTTTTCTAATCTTTCAAAGAAATCAGGGAATGTTTTTTCAACACATTCAGGATTTTTTATCCTTATCCCTTTGGTCCTTAAACCGAGAAGGGAAAAGCTCATTGCCATGCGATGATCATTGTAGGTTGATATATCTGCAGAATGTGGAGGTGATGGAATAATTTCAATGCCGTCTTCAAACTCTGTTGCCTCTACCCCGACTTTTTTAAGTTCGTTAACAATCGCCGTAATACGATCTGTCTCTTTGTATCTAAGATTTCTCACATTTCTAATCCGTGTCTTACCTTCTGCAAAAGCCGCAACTGATGCCAGAGTCTGTACAACATCCGGGGTATCATTCATATCCACATCTATCCCCCTTAATTTGCCACCCTCTACTTCAAGCCAATCTTTAGACTTCGTCGCCCTGCAACCCATTTTACTCAAAATATCAACAAATCTTGCGTCACCCTGCAATGAACCATCACCCAAGCCCTCGACCCTGACCTTGCCTCCGGTAATGGCAGCGGCAGCGAAGAAATAGGAAGCGCCCGATGCGTCTGGTTCCACCATATATTCACAACCCTTATACTCCTGACCTGCCCTGACAATAAATTCTTTGTATGAGTCCCTTTCTACCGCTACGCCAAACCTGTTCATCACATCTATAGTCATATCAACATAATTTTTTGATGCAAGATCATCAACCACAATTATACGTACATCATCGTTTGCATAAGGTGCCGTTAAAAGTATGGCACTGATATACTGGCTACTGATATTGCCCGGAATCTCAACTGGTCCTCCTCTTAAACCACTGGCATTTATCAATACCGGCGGGCACCCGGTACCCTCTTTTGACACAACATCAGCACCAAGTTGGTTTAGGGCATCAATCAACTGCTGTATAGGCCTCTGCCTCATTCGATCAATACCATCTATCTCATATTTCCCGTTACCAAGTGTCAGGGCAGCTGTCATAAATCGCACAACGGTCCCTGCGTTTTGCGCAAATAACTTTGCCCCGTCTACCGGGATCCTCCCCTCACACCCTTTTATTATCAATCTGTTTTCTTCAGTTATTGTGTTTACCGGTATGCCAAGTTCACCCAGGCAAGAAATCATGACCCTGGTATCTTCGCTTAATAAAGCGTTTTTTATAACCGATTCACCATTAGCAAGTAACGCCGTTATTAATGCTCTGTTCGTATAGCTCTTTGAGCCGGGAATTCTGACAGATGCATTTATTTTATTAACAGGCTTTATTTCTATCATCATTTTTCCTTTCAAAAGAGGGATTATAGACTGACATCCACCGTTCATCAAGGACAAATGCACAAACAAAACACTGAACATGTGGTCCCACTGCTAGATCCAGTCCCTTTTGCCAGATATCGATTAAAAAGTATTGACAAAAAAATTGATTTATGAGACAAATAGAGTATTTGAAATTTTGAATATATATGATTAGTTTTTTATAGACAGATAGGAGTGGTTTTTTGGAAAAAAGAGATAAGATTGTTATTGGTTCAAGGGGTAGTAAATTGGCCTTAATTCAGGCTAATTGGGTCAAATCACAACTGGAAAAAGATAATAAGGAAATTGAATTTACTATTGAAATAATTAAGACAACGGGCGACAAAATAACTGATGTTCCTCTATCAAAAATTGGAAGTATAGGTCTGTTCACAAAGGAGCTGGAGGACGCACTTCTAGATAAGAAAATTGACCTGGTTGTCCACAGCGCAAAAGACATGGCCACAGAAATCCCGGACGGTCTTGAAATTGGTGCAATAACAAAACGTGAAGACCCGCGCGACGCGCTGATCAGCAAAGGTAATAAGTCTTTGAAAGATCTTCCTCAAAACGCGAAGCTTGGTACAAGCAGTCTGAGACGGAAAGCACAAGTCCTTGCCTACAGACCAGACCTTGAAATACTTGATTTAAGAGGTAACCTTGACACCAGATTGCAAAAATTAGAAACGGGAGATCTCGATGCGATTCTTGTTGCTATGGCCGGTCTGACACGACTTGGTTGTGCTGACAAAGCAACTGAGGTAATACCGTACGACATAATGCTTCCCGCCGTTGGACAGGGAGCCTTGTGTATAGAAATACGTGAAAATGATGAACAGATCAAAGATTTATTAAAAGTCGTACTACACTATGATACCAGGTTTGCAGTGATGGCAGAAAGGGTCCTACTACATAGACTCCAGGGAGGATGTCAGATCCCGGTTGGCGCTCATGCAGAAATAATCTTCCCCGTAAATATAAAAATGGAAGCGGTTGTGTGTTCACTTGACGGAAAGACCGTCATCAGAGATTCTGTTGTAGGCAAAGTAGATGATTACTCTGTAATGGGACTCGATCTTGCAAATAAACTGCTCGGAAGAGGTGGGCGGCAGATACTGGAGGATATAAGGGCAAACCTTGCCGAAGAGCAAGTTAACTAAACTTTTCGCAGACGCAAAGCTCGAAAGAGAATTACCAGGGGATACATAATGCACAAACAACACTTGTAAATTATGTATCTCCATTTTACCTTAGATTGTTAACGAAAAAAATCTGGGAAAAGCATTTCTTTGTATCCTTCCTGCCTCTATAAGAAAGCACCACAACCAATCAGATTTCAATCAGCAGTGGAATTTCACCACAGTCAGGAAATTTATGACATTTAACACATTCTGACCATATCTTATGAGGGAGAAGTTCTTTATCAACACGTTTGAAACCCATATGTTCAAAAAATTCCGGGATATACGTCAGTACAAACAACTTGTTTACGCCGAGCCTCTTCCCATCTTCAAAGCATTTTTGTATCAGCTCTTTACCAACTCCTCTTTTCTGAAAATTTTCATCAACTGCAACAGATTTGATCTCTGCCAGGTCCTTCCAGAAGACATGTAGCGAAGCACATCCTCTAATACTTCCATTCTCTACGTAAACATAGTGATCACGAATTTTCTCGTATAATTCACTCAGAGGTCTTGGCAGCATCAGGTCCTTTTTGGCAAATTGATTTATTAACCTGCTCATCCCTTCCACGTCGTCTACGTGCGCGTTTCTTATCATTATCTATGGGCCTTAACCCTTACGGTAAAAAAATCTTAAGTTTAATCTTATTACACCCATCTCAAAATAGTTTTGAGATAAAATAGATGCTTGATAAACTATAGGTGATCTAATAGATCTAATTTAAGTTTGCATCTTAATATTTTGTTTAATAATTATCAAATTATTTATATATTATCTCAATAGTATCGGTTTAGGCTTTTGCAAAAACGGCTTTTTTATACCCGAACCGTCAGCAGAGACGTAGGGCGAAGCTTTAGCCTTGCCCTTAATGTACGAAAGCAAACCTACCCGTCCGAACAGCTTGGCAGGGCGGGAAGGATTGCCCTACGTGTTACGGCAAAAACCTAACCGGATACTACTGAGATTATCTGATTATGAAATTTCAGTCATTATGATCGTCCATGTAACAAACGCATTAATTTGCATCTGAAACGAACCGGAAGAATTAGCAAAGAGAACATAAAGTAAATAATATTTTTGACTTACTAATCAAACGGCTCTAATGACCAAAACAATTACAACATTTGCAAAACAGATAATACCGCCTGCCACTCAAGTGATAATTATTGCCCTCTTGATAATACCGCTACTGATCATTGCTTTTCCTGCATACTCTCAAGATACATCATTAACTGAACTGCAAACGAAGGCACTTGTGCTTAATAAACAGGGAAAATATTCTGAAGCGGTGAAAGCCGCAGAAGAAGCATTAGAGATTACGGAAGTAAATTTCGGACCTGATCATCCCAAAACTGCAGCTTCCATGAGCATTATGGGTTTAATCTATTTTTCACATGGCAAATACTCAAATGCCGAACCTCTTTACTTGAATGCTCTAAAAATCAATGAAAAAGCTTTAGGTAAAGAGCATCCTGATGTTGCGAGTGATCTTGACAACCTGGCTTTACTTTTCCAAGCCCAGGGCAGATATTCAGAAAGCATTCCTCTTTACATTAGAGCACTACAGATTAAGAAGAAAATATTTGGCCCTGATCACCTTAACGTTGCAACAACCATGAACAACCTGGGAGCACTTTATTACTCACAGGGCATGTATAAGGAAGCAGAGCCGCTTTTCAGACAGGTACTGACTATAAGAGAAAAAACCCGGGGGACAGACCATGATAATATGACGACATCTCTGAATATTCTTGCATTGGTTTATCAGGCCCAACGTAAATATGATGAAGCTGAACCACTATTAAAAAAGGCACTGGCATTAAGCGAAAAAACTTATGGGCAATATAATCCTGCATATGCAACTTCCCTCAATAACCTTGCGGGATTATACAAAATAGAGCGCAAATACACCCGATCAGAGCAACTTTATAAACACGCACTGGAAATAAGAAAAAGAGTTCTCGGACAGGATCATCCGGATGTGGCTACATCCCTGAGCAATTTAGCAACGCTTTACTACGCTCAGGGTAAATATACTATGGCAGAACAGCTCTATAAACGGGCTCTAAGAATTCAGGAGAAAACCCTGGAACCAGGCCATCAGGATACGGCAACATTACTCAGCAATCTGGTGACACTTTATGCTGCTCAAGGCAGGCACTCTATGGCAAAGCACTATCATGATCGCTTACAGTCAACATGGGACAGTGCCCTGAAACAGGAGCCAAACACCATACCCAACAAAACAATACGGACGGAAAAGTCATGGAACGGACACGTGTACTCTTCAAAATTTTCACGCTCCTTTCACCGACCTGATTGTGATGAATTGCAAAGCAGCCCTGATGACATAATTGATTTTCAGTCCAGAGAATACGCTATGCGAGATGGTGCAATACCGTGCACTACATGTCAACCTTGAACGTAAGAGTTTTATTCTGCACGCCATTCAGTAAGCATGTGTAATTCTAAATTATTTTACACTATAATACTTACTTTAGTGAATTTACGAATATAAAATTAACCAACAATGGCAACACATTGTTGTAATCCAAACGGTTAATCGTATAATTATAATTAATAATACCTAAATTGAACGATTCTATTCCATATGTTATAGTAGTCGAATCCTTTAGCCTACGTTTCGCATCATCCGATGGGTACACATGTATTCCTCGTAAGTTACGCAACCTAAAGGATGCGGCTACCCGCCCGAATGTACTGTTCGGTACGGGCGGGCTCAAATCGCTCAATTTAGGTAATAGTAAATCACATATACCTGTTTAAAAAAGCACGGTATTAACTTTAAAAGATCTCATTTTGATGTTCAAAAAAAATGTATTTATTATTCTACTTATTTCTATAGCTAGCTTTCACATGGGCTGTTGTGTTCACCGTTCCTGTCCTATGTTACCCGATACATGGAATGAAAATGAATGCAATTCAAGAAGTCTTGAGGATGATTTTCAACAGGCAACGCTTCATGTAATGGTTATGTATAATGGGCCTTGTACGCATGTCGCTTTACGATTGTACTGTAAGAAAGAAGGTGCGATTTTCTGGGACCCGGCAGGCGGTTTTGCAAATGATAAAGTTTATGTGAATCCGGAAAATCAGGAATTCAATTTTGATGGATCCGGCAACCCTGATTCTATACGCCTGAATGATGTGATTATCAAAAGCGTGCCAAGTATTAACCAATATCTGGTCTGGAGAAAATTTATTGATACCCATGCTGCCGAGATTTTTGAATTTATTATTCCACAAGATGAAGCTGAGGAACTCTGGACCATTCTTCGAAATGGCACCAAACGTTCACACCCTAAAGGAGCATTTCATACAAAAGCAGTAGGCGGAACATGCGGATTATCGATTGCTAAATTTCTGCACCGTTTTGCGGATGATATAGTTGAAGTGAAAACTGTCTTTTATCCTCATAACCTGGCAAAACAGCTTTACAAACAAAATCCGGAAAGAGTCATTATTTATCGAGATGAAAAATTATATTATTATATCCCACCAGAAAGAGAAGATAAGAGATTACTGAGCAAGAAGACGAAACTGTAAATAGAGAAGAAATGTATAAAAGAAATCATCACATCAAATAGATGTCTATCCTTTACCATTTACCGATTGTCTGAAATTGAATAGAGTCTGTTTAATATAGATCAGCCACATTTTATACCGTACAAAGGAGGCCGAAATAATGATAAGAAAGAATCTTCTATTTTTCACGTTAATTTTGATTGCGATTTTGAATGGTTGTCACACCAAGACAAAGCAGGCCGATCAGATTGCCACCCCAAGCGTATTAGAAACTACCTGGACAGGCAAGGAATCTGACGGAGAATGTATTACGTATCATTTTCTCCCTGACGGTATATTGCATTATGAAATAGAGTCGGGTTCCTGGAAGAATGCCTCCTGGAAACAAGATGGAAATAAAATCTATTTTGAGATGAATGCCAAATTCTCGGAACACTACGGTACTATCAAGGGCAATAAAATGAAAGGCACAGGTCAGAATACCCAGGGACATAAATGGACATGGAAAGCAAAGAAAGAATAAGCATCAAATTGTGATATTGCAAGGCATGACCCTATTGCATTAGGATCATATTTATTTTAGAACGGAAACCTTTATTCTTCCATAACTAATAGTAGGATTAAACAATGTTGAAATTAGGTGATATCAACCTTGATGTACCATTCTATCAGGCACCGTTAAGTGGATATACGGACCGTGCTATGCGGGTACTGGCACACGAATATGGTGCGCCGCTGACGTATACCGGCATTATACTTGCTAAAATCGTACTCCACAAGAAAGCCTTCAATAAGCTCTTTTTCCAACCGAGGGTTGATGAGGGCCTTGTTGGCGCACAGATACTTGGAGGAGATCCTGAAATAATGGCAGAAGCTGCCGCTGCTTTTCTAAATGTCGGGTTTAACCTGATCGATCTGAATTTTGCCTGCCCGGCACCAAAAGTACTCAGACGTCACAGTGGAGGTTATCTGCTAAAAGATCCTGAAACTGCGATTGAGATCCTTCGATCTGTAAGAAATACGGTTTCATGCCCTGTCACTATCAAACTTCGAGCAGGGTTTGACAAGAGTCAGGAATCAATAGATAAGTTCTGGCAGATATGCCAGGGAGCGGTTGCGGAAGGGATCGACGCGTTAGTCATCCACGGCAGGTCAGTCAAAGAACTTTATCGTGATAAAGGTGACTGGGAGATATTATCAGAAGTGAAACGGGAGTTTCCTCAGGCGACTATCATTGGAAGTGGTGACTTAATGGATGCGAAAACTATTGTTAAAAGATTAAAGAGCAGCGGGCTTGATGGAGTGATCATAGCAAGAGGCGCTATCGGTAACCCCTGGATATTTAATGAAACCCGTGCATTGTGGGAAGGCAGATCAAAACCGGAAAAACCAGATCTGACAGAGCAGGGAGAAGTACTTCTGAGACATTATGAGATGATTGCTGAATCTCGCCCAATGTTAAAGAGTATAAGATATTTCCGCAAATTCGCAGTTGGATACAGCAAACATCATCCAAAACGCAAAATGGTACAGGCAGACCTGATAGCCGCAAAGAAGAGGGACGAACTATATGCTACTGTCAAGAAGTGGTACGGAGTTGGGTAGGAGCTAAAAGTGCCTTAAGTTTAAAGTGAGCTAAAGTTTGAAGTTAGATGAAAAGTACCTAAAGTGAGTTTGAATTCTGACGGGTAAGGAAACCCGCCCTACAAAAACTATCCAATTCTTAAATTCCTTAATTTTTCACCTTTGGGAACTCTACGGTGAGAAAAAATCAGCCGACGTTATTATATTCCCTCACACGAAAGCGAACACCCAGGTCTTCAGCTATCTTCCTGCACGCCTCAACATCAATTCCGGGCATACCTACGATTGAAATCATTACGTCAGGTATGTAGTCTCGTGCCTTTTTTATAAAGGATATCAGGGCCGGATATGCCTGAGCGTCATATTCAGATTGGCATAGTTTCTGATATTCGTCCTCTATATTAGTATTCAGACTGATGCAAATTGTGTCTATCAATCCTTCCAGTTCCTCACAAATTGGCCGCTTATTAATCAGATCTCCAAGACCATTTGTATCCAGCCTCACTTTGGCACCCTTCTCTTTCAAATATCCTGCAATTCCCTTTAACACGTCCAGTCGTTCGGTTGACTCACCAAACCCGCAGAATACCACTTCATCATAACCTGACGGATCTCCAATGGCATCTTTCAACTCTTCGACTGTAGGCTCATTATTCGTTCCAAGATAGTGTCCCTTTACGTAAGGAGCAGTCTCCCTCGAACAGAAGACACATTTGTTGGGACAACGGCTGGTTATATTAAGATAGAGGGAGTTTCTTATAACATATGCAATCTCCGGTTTTGTATCACTTTGAGCAAGACCAAACAGATTCTTTGCGCTGAGAGAAGTAATTCTTTCAATGTCTTCAACCGTTAATTTATATAATTCCGCAAGTACTGGAATGGTGTATTGCAGATAAGAAGGCTCGTTTCGCTTGCCTCTTTTAGGCTGTGGTGCCAGAAAGGGACAATCTGTTTCCAGAAGTAACCTTTCCACAGGAACGACTTTTAATGCTTCCCTTAAATTCTCGGCTTTCGGAAAAGTTACCGGCCCGGCAAAAGAGATATGAAATCCCAGTTCCAGAAACTCCTTTGCATCTTCTCTGCTACCCGCAAAGCAATGGATGACACCTTTTACCCTGCCACTATATTTACGGACAATTTCCAGGCAGTCATCACTCGCTTCTCTGTTATGAATGATAACCGGTAGGTTATGCTTATGAGCTAATTCCAGATGCTGATGGAACAGACGTTTCTGGTCTTCCTTCTTACTACGATCACGGTAGTAGTCAAGTCCTGTCTCTCCAATAGCAACGACTTTATCTTGTTCGGCTAATTCTTCCAACCGGACCCAGTCATCGACAGACACATTATTAGCCGCATTAGGATGTATACCTACACTGGCATAGATATGGTCATATTTTTTTGACAGTTCAAGCGACTTTATGCTAGTACCAACACTTGTCCCAACGTTAATTATGTATTCAACGCCAACTTCTCCCGCGCGTTTTATAACATCATCAAGATCATCTTTGAAATCCGGAAAATCCAGATGTGCATGTGTATCTATTATCATATCTTTTATAATCGGTGTAATAACGAACTAAAACCTAAATTGTGCGATCTTATTTTCTATACTGTGGTAGCCGCCTGCCCAGGCGGGCGTTCTCTCCGATGGGTGCATGTGAATTTCACGTAAGTCACGCAACTTAAAGGATGCGGCTACCCGCCCGAATGTACTGTTCGGTACGGGCGGGCTCAAATTGCTCGATTTATGTAAAAGTAATAAAACGACAATCATACAGAGACGTGGAATCACCAGGAAGGCTACGAAGAATGAGATTGGTAAAAAAACCAGAAATGTTATTTCACAACGCCATCAGCCGTAAACGCACTTTCGAAAAATTCGATATCCGGTTTGTTATCGTTTTCTTTAAACAAAATAGAAACAACATCAAAACGACAATCTATCTCTTCAATATGATTTATCAACAGGTAATTTAATGCGGTACGAATAATCCTTTTTCTTTTCTCTTTCGTTACTGCCAATTCCGGAGGGCCATAATTCTCTGACTGACGAGTTTTCACCTCGACAAAACTAATGGTACCCTTGTCATACGCTACAATATCAATTTCTCCGTATTTACTGACATAATTACGCTTCAGTATCTTATATCCTCTTTTTTTTAAGAGCTTTCCAGCCAGGGCTTCGCCCTTTTTGCAAAGTTCGTCAGGATTAAGCTTATGATTTTTCATCCTTCTTTTCAACCTTGGCTTTGGCACTTGCCTTAGCTTTTGGAGCCGTTGCAGTCTCAGCCGGAGCTTCTGTAGCTTCAACCGGTTTCTCAGCAGCCACAACAGGAGCCGCTTTTTCAGTTTTATCTGTTTTCTTTACTCTTCTTCGAATTTCTTTCAGTCTTGCACTCTTTCCTTTTCTATCACGTAGATAATACAATTTTGCACGCCTTACTTTGTGACTCTTTTTTACAACTATCTCTACTATGTTTGGTGAATGCAAAGGGAATACACGTTCAACACCCTCTCCCTGCACAACCCTTCTAACAGTGAATGTTACCCTGTTACCACTACCTTTTTTAGAAATAACAGTACCATTAAATATTTGAATGCGTTCTTTCTCGCCCTCAATTGTCTTGACGTGCACGTCGATCAAATCACCAATCTTAAACTTTGGTGCTTTCTCTTTCATATTTTCATTTTCAATTTCTGCAACTATGTTCATTGTTCTCGCTCCTTTATATAAAGTATTATCTATATTATTTTGTTTTTTCTTTCAACAAATCAGGCCTTCTCTCCTGTGTTCTCAAAATGGCATTTTCCATTTTCCACTCTTCTATCTTTGAATGATGACCGGACTTCAGTACTTCAGGCACTTTCATCCCCCTGAACTCTGCAGGTCTTGTATACTGCGGATATTCCAGCATTCTGTCTACAAATGACTCATCCTGTAACGAATTATCACCACCCAAAACTCCAGGAACCAATCTCGTAACCGAGTCGATTATCGCCATTGCCGGTATTTCTCCACCGGTAAGCACATAATCGCCTATAGAAATTTCAAGAACATCTATTCCGGACCTTATTCTTTCATCAAATCCCTCATAGCGTCCACAGATTATCATTAACCGATCCTGTTTCGATAAATCATGAGCAATTCTCTGATTAAACGTCTCTCCCTGTGGAGTAAGCAATATCTTTGTTGGTACAGCATCATCAAGAAGCTCTACCGCCTCAACCGCGTTAAACACCGGTTCAGGTTTCATAACCATACCAGCACCTCCCCCGTATGGCTTATCATCCACACACCGGTGTTTATCATGAGAAAAATCTCTAATATTGTGCAGATGAAAACTTACAAGCTCTTTTTCGCGAGCAATTTTCAACATACTCTCTCCCAACACATTCTGAAACATATCGGGAAACAGGGTCAAGATATCTATTCGCATAAGTAACCGGGTAAATATCCTTTATGATTTAATTCCTATTTTGTTCTTTTTAAGAATGCTGGCTACTGTTTCAGTTGGTTGAGCACCTACACTAAGCCAGTATTCGATCCTTTCCCTCTTTAACACAACCTTTTTCTCTTCATCTTTTTCCATTGGATCATAAGTCCCTAACTGTTCAATGCTTCTTCCGTCTCGCTCTTCCCTTGCATCAAACGCACAAAGCCTGAAAAAAGCCCTGTTTCTTCGTCCCATTCTCTTTAACCTTAGTCTTACCATATAACAACTCTCCTTATCTTACCAATGTTTTAATAAATCTAAACTTGATCGCATTTATTGATCACTTCTTTTTTCTTTTTACCTTCTTTCGTTTACTCCTGATCTTTCTGGGAAGCTTCATGGCATCTGTCGGCATTCCCCCTTCCCCTTGAAAGCTTTTGGGATCTATGTCACCCAGGGACCTGAACATTTTCTTCATTTGCTTAAATTGTTTTAGTAACTGGCTTACATCATGTGCACCTGTTCCACTTCCACGAGAAATTCTATTCCTCCTGCTGCCTTCAATCTGATCAGGATTCATTCGCTCTTCAAGTGTCATTGAACGAATAATAGCCTCAACTCTTTGTAATTGTTTTTCATCAACGTCCATTCCCTTCATCTTCTTCCCTAATCCGGGAATCATGCCAAGTATATCCTTCATTGATCCCATCTTCTTTACCTGCTGTAACTGGCCGAGAAAGTCGTCAAGCGTGAGAGTATTGTCTTTAATCTTTTTTTCTAATTGTACAGCCTCTTTTTCATCAATAACCAACTGGGCTTTTTCAACCAGAGAAACAACATCACCCATTCCAAGGATTCTGGAGGCCATTCGATCAGGGTGGAATTCTTCCAGTTTGTCAAGCTTTTCACCTACTCCAACAAATTTTATAGGTTTACCGGTAACTGCTTTAATTGATAATGCGGCTCCGCCCCTTGTATCACCATCTAATTTTGTTAAGATCACACCATCAAAATTCAGTTGAGAGTGGAATTCTTTTGCACTGTTTACGGCGTCCTGACCGGTCATAGAGTCACACACAAAGAAGATTTGTGTCGGATTAATCTGTTTCTTTATCTGATTCAGTTCCAACATCAACTCTTCATCAACATGCAATCTGCCTGCAGTATCCAGAATGACAACATTATGTTTGTCAAGGAATGCGCGCTTCATCGCCCATTTGCATATCTTAAGGGGGCTAGAACCTTTTTCAGAATATACCGGGATATTAAGCTGCTTCCCGATTACTTTCAACTGTTCAACAGCCGCCGGCCTCTGAACATCAGCGGCCACAAGTAATGGGCTCTTGCCTTTTGATAAAATCATATTTGCAAGCTTACCCGCTGTAGTGGTTTTACCGCTTCCCTGCAATCCTGCAAGCATGATAACCGTAATGTCCCCGTCTACATACTTTATGGTAGAATCACCAGGGCCCATAAGATTTGCCATCTCAGTTTGTACTATTTTTACTATCTGTTGGCCCGGTGTAACACTTTTAAGGACTTCCTCTCCGACTGCCTTCTCTGTGACCTTTTTTATAAAATCCTTTACAACCTTATAGTTTGTATCTGCTTCAAGAAGAGCAACCCTTACTTCGCGCAAACCATCTTGTATGTTTTGCTCGCTCAGCTTGCCCCTGCCGCGCATTTTATCAAATATTGTTTCGAAATTTCCGGTAATTGATTCAAACATTATTACGCCTTTTTGTTATTTCTTATCCATATGTCTCGTAACGAGTTCACATGCTTATCTCATAAAACGTTCTTACACAAATATTTCAGTTTAATATAGTAATTAGGTGACTGTACGAGAAATGTGTTAAAACCTGCGAGAAAACCTAGTGCGACAAAACACACAACTGCAGAGAAAAACCACATAACCATCTACAAACATATTGGTTGCAACAAATAGTCAAACAAATAAAGCTGCCTTTATACCCATGCCTGTTGTCTGCTTCTGACTGCAACTACACAACACTTTGCTACACTTACATTAACAGGCTATATACTCTGACTATAAAAGTCTATAATCTAATATAAATTGAAGAAATATTCAACGTAAATTATTTTAGGGTACAGCTTTACTCCTTTTCGCGCCAAATTTTTGCTCCCAGGTTTTTCAGGCGATCTTCCAGTCTTTCGTATCCTCTGTCAATATGATAAAGCCTTCTGATCTCGGTAATGCCTTTCGCTGCCAATCCTGCAATTATAAGTGAGGCGCTTGCTCTTAAATCAGATGCCATCACCGTTGTCCCGGAAAGTTTTGGTACGCCTTTAATAATTGCAATAGCATCTTCATTCATGATATTTGCGCCCATCCTATTGAGTTCTGCAACATGCATAAATCTGTGGGGAAATACCCTCTCTGTTATGATACTGGTCCCATTTGCTATACTCAGCAATGCGCTGAATTGTGCCTGCATATCAGTAGGCATACCAGGATACGGTAATGTAGTAATGTTTACCGGTTTAATGTTTCCATCTCTTTTAACGAAACATTCACTGCTTTGTACATGTCCTGGTGTATTCTTATCGGCATCAGTTATCTTAATACCAACACCAGCTTCCCGTAATTTATCAATAACGGATGCCAGATAGCAAGATGCATCATTCTCCAATACGATATTCCCACCCGTAATTGCTCCCGCAATCATTATGGTCCCAGCTTCAATCCTATCTGGTATTATCTCATATTCAATGCCGTTCAATCTATCAACGCCGTCAACAATAAGGTTGCTTTCACCAATTCCAGCAATATTAGCGCCTGCTTTATTTAGAAAGTGCGCGAGATCCTGCACTTCAGGTTCACATGCTGCATTTTCTATTATAGTCCTTCCCTCTGCAAGTACAGCTGCCATTATAATATTACAGGTACCCAAAACTGTTGAGCCGTACGGTCCTCCAAGATAAATCTCACTCCCTTTCATTTTCCCTGTGGCAATTACATATCCATCCTCCATGACAACCTCAGCGCCAAGCGATTCAATGCCTTTAATATGGATATCTATGGGTCTGGAGCCAATTGAGCATCCGCCCGGAATAGACACTTTTGCCATTCCTCTTTTTCCGAGCAAAGGGCCCAGAACACAAATTGACGCCCTCATTGTCCTGACCAGATCGTATGGGGCCGTTATATTCCTCTCATCCTTGACGGTAATATCAAGAGAACCATCCTCACATTTCTTAGTATCCACGCCAAGCTCATTAAGTATCTTGCAAAGAGTTTTTACGTCCGTAAGTTCAGGTATACCCCTTAATTTAGTCGTTCCATTTATCAGCAAACATGCAGCCATAATAGGTAACGCGGCGTTCTTCGCACCGTTTACTTTGACTTTTCCGTTTAGAGGATAACCACCCTCAATTACCATTTTTTCCATTTTTTTAAATAAAAGATTAAAGGTTTGAAAAAGACTTCATTTGAATTAAATCCGTGAAATGAGATAAGCTCAATATTACAGAAAATACCAATTTAGTCCGGATCAAACTCCTTTTTCCAATCGATATCATCTTCAACCGGTATTTGTCTCCTTTTGTCAAGGAGATAGCTACCCATAATAAGATAATCCATTCCTGTTCTCATAAAACATTTATAAGCCTCCTCAGGACGGCACACTATGGGTTCACCTCTAATATTAAAGGATGTATTAACAATCATAGGGCAACCGGTTTTTTTATAAAATTCTTCTATTACGCCATAATACAAGGGGTTATCATCCCTGGTTACCGTCTGAATCCTTGCAGAGTAATCCACATGTGTAATTGCCGGTACATCAGAGCGCACAACTTTTAACTTTTCCAGGCCAAATAACTTTTCTTCCTCACCTGACATTTTAATCTTTTTTTCATCTTTTAGATTTGCCACCAATAACATATACGGGCTTTCGCAATTAATATCAAAGTAGTCTGAAACATGTTCCCTTAGTACCGAGGGTGCAAATGGCCTGAATGATTCTCTGTATTTTATCTTTACGTTCATTATCGATTGCATCTCTTTTGAACGTGGATCTCCAATAATACTTCTTGAACCAAGCGACCTCGGGCCAAATTCCATTCTCCCCTCAAACCAACCTATCACATTTTCATCCGCAATTAATTCAGCAATTCTTGAAGGAATTTCTTCTGTTTTGAGTTTCACAAAGGGAGCCCCCTCTTTTACAAGAAACTCTTCTATTTCTTTATCCTCATAATGATTTCCAAGGTAGGATGCCTTCTGCATCACTTTTGCTTCTTCAGCAATCCGGTCCTTACCTAAATATTCATACCAGATCAGCAATGCCACACCCAGCGCACCACCCGCGTCACCCGCTGCAGGTTGGATCCAGAGATTATCAAAAGGCCCTTCTCTCAACAGCTTGCCATTTGACACACAATTAAGAGCAACGCCTCCAGCAAGGCATAAGTTCTTCTTCCCGGTTTCTTTATGAACATGATTTGCCATACGATACACTATCTCTTCGGTAACCACCTGAATGGACCTTGCCAGATCCATCTCTCTTTGGGTAACGCTTGATTCCGATTTGGCAGGAGGGCCACCAAATAGTTTATCAAAACGGCTATTTGTCATGGTAAGCCCGGTACAATAATTGAAATATTTCATGTTCAGTTTGAAGGAGCCATCTTCTTTCAAATCCATTAATTCGTTGAAGATAGTATCAACATATTTAGGCTCTCCATAAGGTGCTAATCCCATAACTTTATATTCAGCAGAATTGACTTTAAATCCGGTGTAGTAGGTAAAAGCTGAATACAAAAGCCCTAATGAATGGGGAAACTTTAATTCTGACAGGATTTTTATTTTGTTCTCTTCTCCAATACCATAGCTTGTTGTTGCCCATTCGCCCACGGCATCAACCGTCAATATTGCTGCATCTGAAAATGGAGAGGGATAAAACGCTGAAGCGGCATGAGACTCATGATGTTCGGGGAACAGGACATCACCCTTATAACCAATCTCCTTCTTTACAATGTCCCGTATAAACAGCTTTTGTTTTATCCATAATGGAATTGCTTTGAAAAAGGACCTAATCCCTACCGGCGCATACGCAAGATAGCTGTACAAAATTCTCTCAAATTTTATAAACGGCTTATCATAGAACCCAACATAATCAATATCTCCGGCGCTGATTCCCGCTTCTTTTAAACAGTACTCCACAGCGTTAATCGGAAAATGAAAATCATGTTTTTTCCTCGTGAACCTCTCTTCTTGTGCAGCGGCAATTATCTCACCATCTCTCACCAAGCATGCAGCACTATCATGATAGAAAGCCGAAATTCCCAGGATATTCATTTGGTTTGATCTCACACCAAAGGGTTAGAAACAACCAGCGTTGTCCGATCTAGTTTTAACGTATTTTATATATTGCACCAAAGCTGCCTTTCCCGCCCGGCGGTGCCGTTCGGACGGGTATCAATTCGGACAGACAATCAGTTGAGCAGGAATCTAGAATTGTCACGACAATGACAAATAGATTCCCATTTCCAGGGGAATGACATATGGGTACTTTGAAACCCTATGCATACATTTAAGGACCTGATCGAACTGGAACATATTACTCTTCATTAAATGAGAAATTATACTTATATATCAGATTCACACAACCTTAAATAAGTCTTAAATCAACAGATACAAACAAAACCAATTTAAAAGGCCTATCCTTTCTATAGAAGGATAGGCCTTTTAACATCATTTGAAACAATCATGGGAAAAATGAACCCTTTGGACCCACCTTTCTTGATAAAAAACAGTATTTACCGGTGTATCATTATTAAAATAGAGCATAAATAAATGGTGCAACGGCGGAACTTTCTGTAAAGAGTATCAACAACCCTAGCAATAAAAGAAGTACAATAATGGGCGCCAGCCAGAATTTCTTGCGTACCTTCATGAAAGCCCATAATTCTATAACTATTGATATCTTGCTCACTCGTATTCCTCCAACAAATATTTATAGTACTGTATCTGCTTAGTGCAAATTAGTGAAATTAGTGTCTAAAACTGCTTCTCAAACTGTTCTTTTGAAAACAAACCCCCATCTTTTTTAACCCAATATGATGTTGTTTCCTTATCAATACGTTCTTCCAGGAGATCTTTTCCTATTAACTTTGAGAATAGCCCTATTGGTGTAAAGACCAGGTAAAAGATAATTCCCAATATAATCCTGGTATTTACCCACCCTATTGCACTACCTACAGTTGTTATTACTTTAAATAATGGCTTTAAGATAATCGGTGCAAAAAACGACAAAATAATGACAAGACCGGCAAATCCAAAAAACCATACATAAACATTAATATGCCCTTTGTAACAATGCCATCCGCCAATGATACATAGTAATGCCGTCAGGCCAAATCCGAACTTTTTTATCTCCTTTATTTCATCTTTTGGTTTATTCATATCTCGAACTCTCAGCATTGACGGGAAGATACCATGGCATATCAGTTATAAGCAGTGTTAAATTAGTAGCTTATACTCGTATTGTCAACAAAAAAACACTACGAGTTCCCGCCTTTTCAAAACTCATGAGCCTCTCGTTCACTTCACGTTTTTTTGCCTGCCCGACTTCGTCATTCAGGCGGGAAACCACACTAAGTTATTTGCGCGATTAATTTAGTCAATACTTTACCCGGCCCTATTTCTTCAAATTCCGGTTCAGGCTGTTGCTTTAGATATTGAATAGATTCTACCCAACGTACCGGATTACTGATTTGCTGGACCATATTATTCATGGTTTCATCGTTTTGATAAGGTGCTGCTGTATAGTTGGCAATTACCGGGATTTGCACAGGTTGAAAGGCAAAGTTCTTTAAGAAATCAGCAAACTCATTTTTGGCATCCTGCATATAACGCGAATGAAATGCTCCACTTACTTTTAATGGAATGAATATCCTTACACCTGCATCTTCAAAAACGGCCTTAACAGCATCAATGTCCTCTTTTCGTCCTGAAATTACCGTCTGTTTCGGAGAATTATAATTTGCAATATCGATTGTCTCAAAAGATGCATCTTTTAAAACCTGCTCAATTTTGTCCGGTTGCATACCAATAACTGCCGCCATACCTCCCCCGGTAACCTTGACCATAGTCTGCCCTCTTTTTTGTACTAATTTTAAACCCGTTATAAAGTCAAATACACCGGCAGCAAAAAGAGCGTTATATTCACCGAGACTATGCCCGGCAACAAAATCAGGACGAAAATCTGTTTTCTCTGTTTTACTCAAATAGGTAAGAGCGTTCACTATGTACAATGCTGGCTGTGTATAATCCGTTTGATTTAGTTTCTTCTCCGGATCGTCCAGGCAAAGGCTTTTGATTGAACACCCTAATACTTCGTCAGCTTGTTTCACTAATTCAGGAAATTGATCAAACAACTCCCCCCCCATCCCGGGAGATTGTGATCCTTGACCTGGAAATACATATATTTTAGTCATTCCTCACTCCACTATATTATTTATTAAAGAAGTTAAAAAGTGCCTGTTTTTTTGAAGTGCAGTGACCGTGTCACTGCTTTAATAAGCATCATCACGGATGATGCACTCCATATAATAATACATAAATCTGTAAAGACATCAAACAGAAACTACCTATGATAATTCACGGTTAATATGAGAGTCTCTTAATCTCGCATTCAAACGTTTTGCCATTGCCTTAACATTATCAAAAGTATCATAATCCACACCCATTCCCACAGTAGCAAAGGTACTTTTATTCTGCATCAAAGGTTCACCTACTACCTCCGGACATAGCCTGGATGCGTCCCGGAACTCTTCTGTTCCCGGTACCGGAGAATACTCTGCCAATTTTATCTTTGCCCCCAACCCGTTGATATACTCAATAGATTCCACCACCTCACCAACTGTCTGACCCGGCATACCGATGAGAAGATAGATACCGATATCCCAGGTTGTGTCATTGTGATCATTACATACATGGCGATGATCTTCCGCCTCACGTAGATGGTGCAGGGCTGATTCAAGCTCCCGGCAACTCACCTTGTTTTTAGACGCCTTCTGTAACGCAGTGGATGTACCCTCAAAACCTAACCGGATCGTTCTGAAACCGGACACTCTGAGTAATCTGGCCAGCTGTTGGTCTATGTATTTCGCATGAACACCGTTCGGTGTATGCAATCGTACACATATTCCTTTTTTGATTAACAGTTCCAGTATAGGGATTATATGCCTTTGCGGATCCATCAGTAATGCATCATCAAAAAAAGCAATGTCCGCAACACCGTATCCCTTAACATAACTTTCCAACTCGGCGACAATATGTTCAGGACGTCTCAAGGTAAACTTCGATTCGAACAGAAACGAGGCGCAATAACTACAGCGATATGGACAACCTCTGGACGTAATAACACTAACCGAATCCAATTCAGGATAAAGCTCGTAAGCAGGGACCATTTCATCTTCCACCCACTTCCTGACAATACCATAATCCCGACTATTACCACTGAGATTGTCTGCCAGTTTTAACACCTCTAATTCACCAGCTCCTTCAATAACATAATCTGCTCCGGAATTTTTTACCGCATGCTCATGGCATAGAGTGGCATAAATACCTCCAAGAACAACAGGAACAGAAGGGAAGATAGATTTTATAATCCCTATTGCTTCAAAGACCCCCGGATACCAGTAAGTCATATGAGATGTTACACAGATCATAAATGGTGTCGATACATCTTTTAACCTGCGCCTGAATTCATCTCTGGGTATACCATAACGCTTAAAAGTTCTTGGAATGTTGTTGAAGATAGAAGGCTTGTCTATCTGCTCTGAGTAAAAAGATTTTTTCCCGAATTTACGCTCTTTGTATGGATACCCATAGTTATAGAGGCAATCTATCAGATGTGCATCATAGCCGAATTGCAGTAGAGTTGAACCGACATAAAGGAGGCCAAGAGGTTTAGCCCAGAGATCAAATGCTGCAAAATCATGTATCCACGGATTGATTAACAGGATGTTGTTGCTCTTATCTCTCATTTATGTCTTACATTACTAATCATCACAATCCAGTTATCCGGTCTAATATCTTTCGCCTTTAACTTTTATTACCGTCTGTGAAAAGTCCTCGGCACTTTTTGTCCGGGGAAGTCTGTGGCCAAATCCTTCTATTTTTAAAAGCCCGCGGTGGGAATCGAACCCACAATCTCATCATTACGAGTGACGTGCTCTACCATTGAGCCACGCGGGCTAAGCCTCATTGCTTGAATTACTTACAGCTTTTGGCATAGATACTACTTTTGCTGTTGCGACTATATTGCGACTGTCTATATCCTCCATTTGCCTCTCAAGAGCCTTAACAGCGTTCATTTTTCCCTCAGTTGTTGGATGTGCATAACGCATCGTCATCTCGATGCTGGAGTGCCCTAATATCTCTTTTACAGTTACTAAATCAACCCCACTCATCACCATCATAGTCGCTGCCGTATGCCTCAAATCATGGAAACGTACATCAACTAATCCAGACCTTTTCAATGCCTTACCAAATGATGTTTTGATTGAGTCAAAAGGTTTTCCAGTCTTAGTATCGCAAAAGAGATATTCAGAATTTCTTTTTATATTATCTATAGTTTTAATGACAAAACCATTCATTGGAATATTTCTATTCTTATTGCTTTTAGTTTGAGTAACAATAATTATATTTCTATTAAAATCTATACGACTCCATTTTAAATATAAAACCTCTCTCAGCCTCATACCCGTATTCAGTGCTAATATAACAATAGGCTTTAAATGGCCGTTACACTCAGCCAGTAGTCTTTGTATTTCTTCAGAAGTTAAAATCCTCTCCTTCTTGTTATCCTCTTTGAAAAACTTCACTGCTTTAACAGGATTAGTATCTGCCTCACCATCTCTAATCGCCATATTAAACATTGCTTTCAAAATAGCCAGTTCTCTATTGATCGTAGCCTTAGCAATAGGTTTCTTAGACATTCTCGCGACCTTCTTGCCTCTCTCAATCTTATATTTCTCAATGAGAAATGGAGTGATCTTTGATAGTTTGTATCCTTTAAAGAAGGCAGACAAAGCCTTGAACATGGTTATATCGGTCTCATAAGATCGCTTATTAGCCTTTGAGTACTCCAAGTATACCTCTGCATAGCCCTCAAATTTCGGACTCTTTGTGTCACGCCTAAGGCTGTATTTGCCTTTTGCAATATCGCCAGCCACAGACTTCAGTGCATCCTCAGCAACTCTTTTATTAGGACTTACTGATTCGGCTATCTTCTTGCCTTCAAAATAGTAACTTATATACCAATTTTTCGATTCAACAACCTTGCCTGATTTCATATCACGATATTTTCTTTTATAGACACTCATAGCTTTAGAAAGTACAATATTTTAAGATTCATTTCAAGTCAATTAACCGCTTCAACACTGCCGTTTTCGATAAACTTATCAATAACTCTTAAATCAAATTTAGTAAGCCTCCCAATCTTGACGTAATCTATTTTTTTTTGAGATACCCAGGAATATAGAGTATTGACGCTAACCCCTAAATACTCACTCGCCTCTTTTATTGTAATCAGTCTTTTTTGCATATTACACCCTTCTTAATAGCATCATTTATTGATTGCAAATTTCCTCTCTATCTTATTCCTTATTATATTTCTTCTTTTTATTATTTATTTTCATTTTTAAATAATCTTCCTCTTTTCCATTAGTCAGTCCTTCAAGATATTTTTTTCCGATATCAAGAAAGCTAGCGACTGTCTCATTATTAACATTTTTAAATCCTTCCTTAGCGGCAAAAGAGGTTAAATATCCCATACCGTTCTGAAATATTGTCTTATCGCTTGGTACCCTTGATTTATCTACCTCTCTTAGTACACCGACAAGTTTGCCATCATTAATCCTTACACCTTGAACCTTTTTCCACATAGGATTAGTCATCCATCGTGTTCTATTTACGGTATCATCCTTTACTGCAAGCCGTAACCAATCTTTAGAACAGTAAACCCATAAGCTATTTACTTTTTCCATGAGATTTGAAAACGTGTTTATAGACATCTCTTTCAAACATACCCTTCTTAATTGAAATTCAAGTCTCCACACCTTTTGTACTGTATCCCAACCACGCTTTTCCCATATCTCTTTAAGATAATATTTATGACTTTCACCAATCTCTGAGGTTTTGTCATATATTCTTGCTGAAATCTCTCCTCCCTGGCCAATTACCAGACCAGTAAATGCATCACAATACCTATATACAGCAAGCTTCTTAGCCCTGGTAATCCAAGATATGCTTTTAATATCCTCCAGCTTCTCATTAGTAGTAAAATCAACAAAGAGATCTGCCCTGCTTACGGTCTCATCTTCTATCTTTACCAATAGTTTTTTAACAACTTTCCTTAACCTGATCATTGCATCTTCTGGTCCATGACCTGTAAGAAGTTCACTTGATATTTGAACGTATATTGTCGGCAATGCCTTCCTTTCACTTCCGGATATCTGTATACGGTACCAATTATCAACCAGGATAAATGAGTAACCTTTTGTTCCTCTATCCTTTACTTCAAACAGGTGAAAATTGATGACCATTCTTGACATAGCTCGGTCTGTTTCATCATCTGATTGAGCCAACCTCTTTTTTTCTTCCAAGTACTCTTTTACCCCTTCTCTGAGTAAACCCCGATAAGAGATATACAGACTATCAACTCCTTTAAAAACTTTTTTAAATACTTTTTCAGATTTCATTTTTACTCCTTTCTAATTAAATTATGTAATTTAAGGGTGCTGTGTTACTAGGCTTCGCACCCAACTATGTGACAAATTGTCTAATATTCTGTGCGGTGCGTGCGTGTGTGCTTCGTTGCACTCACGCGGTGGCTTCGTTCACTACGCACACACGCACTACCCTATTTATCATAAATAACCTAAGTTCACCTTATATGCCTTCACACTTTGCTTCATATAAAACTCAAAGCAAAGAGAGAAGGAGTATCACCAGTTTCTCCGTCCAACCATTCATTTACTCCCAAGGCACAATCTTCTTTAAATTTCTACAAAACAGAAAATAAAAGAAGCTTGAGACAACCCTTCCGAGATTAATTATGAGATATTTCATTAACTAATATAGGATTTGGTGCGATGCGTTAATGTACTCAGTTTGCACTCGCTCAATGCGATCCATGCAATTAGCGCACTCGCACCACACCGTCCTCCTATTTACAAATTAATTCCAATAAAAAAAGCCGAGACTATAGTTGAATGTATCAACTACAACCTCGGCTTCTTTGTCTGCGAAGAGACTTCTTTGCCTTTTAAATTGTCTTTAAACTGTTTTTAAACTACAATTATTTTACCGCATCCAGGGCATTTCGATTCAATTGTATTTTTTGATTTGTATACCCTTATAAACCTGAATTTGTAAACTATGTATTCTCTATTATCATCGATTTTTATTTTTGTTTTACATCCCGGACACCTACCATTATTAAGAAGTTTAATACTCATCTTGACATCCTTGTCATTCTATCATTCCTTCAATTCTTTAATTAGTTCATCATGAACTTTTTCAAGTTCCCTCTTTATTGTGGTGTATGATTCTTTTTCAAAAGCCAACGCTGTAAAATGGTAACTTGTCTTTTCCGCAAATTCCCTTTTCATATCTATTATGTATTCTTGTACTTCTTTGTCTTCTGCTTTTACATATGCAAGTCCATCAACAAGAGTATTACCTGCCATCAATATATAACCTGCGGCCAATTTCTTGTTTTCTTCAGTAATCGAATCAAAATGTTTAATGGTTACGTTTAAAAGCTGATTAACCCATCCTATTAGTACAACTACCTGATGCCATGGATCTCTTGATATTGGATTTACAAATTCTGTATAAAGAGATGCAATGTAATTTTCAAATCCCCTTACAATTGGCGATTCATCTAGCGTTTTCCAGTATTCAGGTTTCTCTTGTTTTCTTTTGTTAATAAGATCTAGAATCTGTACTTTATCGCTTTTAAAAGTATCATGCAGGCTTTCTTCAATTAATCTTGATAAGGATATACCCTTTTCCTTGGCCTTTCTTTTAAAGAAAGCTTTTTGTTCCTTTCCAATCCGCATTATTATTGTATCTTCTTTTTTGGACATACCAAATACAATTGCATATACACTATTTATCTATACTTTCCGTTGATGTTACTGCTGTTGAGTTAATTGTAGCTACAATTGTATATACATTGCAAATTGTTTATTGTCAAGCCTTCTTTTAATAAAACTTCAAAATAATCTTCACTAGCCAATTGTAAAAAGTCATAAGTATGTATTTTTCAATATCTTGATACTCAAAAACAACTGACACCCTCTTTTGTAAGTCTTTGTTTATCGGATATTTAAAAATCAAGCAAATTTGTCGTAAGTCCTTATTTTTAATCTTGATTTTGATGTCTATCTTCACTACCATGCCACTAACAACTATACATTTACAAATTGATATACCATCAGACGATGGATATGTTTTTCATAAATTAGACTTATGAAAAAACAATTCAGACTGGAAAAATTAATATGCTTTAAATACTATTATAATATTTCAAACTGTAATTTTTCAGTATAAGAAAGTAAGGAGGAAGTTCCATGGGCAAACCTGACGTCAGCCAAATTTACGGCAAAATTCAATACGTTGATACTTTTCCAGATTACAAGATTGAAGTAGTAAAAACGTTCCCCGACCTGAAGGTGCAGGAGGTGTCAAACTTTCCCAATAGTCCTGGGAAATGGCAAATTGTCGATGCGTTTCCTGATTTCAAGATTCAAAAGGTGAGTACCTTCGGCGATTTCAAGATTCAGTACGTCAACGTATTTCCTGGTCCAACATAAGATTGTGTCCAACAATGAGATGGAGTAAGATTTACAAAAACGTAGAAAAAATATAGTGATGATGATAAAAAACTCGTCAAAGATATCATAAATCACCTCTACAAAAATTCAATCGTAAAAAAATGATATAGTTAAGAGAAATACCGACTTAAAGAGATAAATTATGAAATATAAAACAGGAGGGACTCATTATGGTGGAATGGACACAATCACGGGATGATATTCGTAAGCTTATGAGAGGCCATGAAATGGTTGCGCGTGCTATTAATAGTGGAATGATAATACTTGTTATGCTTCATGATGGAACCGAAATCGAAGGAGCTGTCGCTTCAATTCGTAGTGGAAATAATGAGGCAGACGGGCCAATTACAAGTTATCACGGAGAAGTAATTATAAGAAAACTCAATAACGAATTAGCTACTATTAATTTTATGGATGTCTCTGTTGCTAGAAGTGTAGCTAATGACGATAAACTTAAGGAATATGACAGGGCTGGAGTGTTAAGGCTCCTCTAACTACAGAACTAAAAAAGGGCAATAACAAGCTTGTAAAGTTGAGCGGAGATTTTTTGATACTTTTTTTGTTTCAAGTTTAATATTCACATTTCTTTTTCTCTCCGTTAGCTTACTGGTAGTAGGGTCAGGTCTTTATTTTTGATAAATCATTAAGTAAGTAGGAAGCTAAACAGTTATTTAAAAAGTATAAGTATCAAGATTAAAAACCTGACCCCTTTTGCCTTTTTAAAGATCTTCAGAACGTTAGTCTTATCTTGTTTATACGAGTAAAAGTTCATATACATTTACCATAATGGATGTTTTCTCCAGAAAAACATTTTTTCAAAAAAATGATATTTAAATCATTAGTGCAGTTACAATTCACTTTTATCACATTCTAACCATCTAATCAAAAACAGGCGCTGCCTTTATTATGATTGTTATACAAGCCTTACTATGTAGTATTTTTAATATAGGAGATTATAGATGAAAATACGCTCTGATTTTGTGACAAATAGCAGTTCTGTTAGCTTTATTATTACAATGAATAAGTCTCTAGTAGAGGTTTATGAAAAACACGAAGGTGATTACCGTAATACGGAAGTTAGAAAAATTACAGAAATATTAAAAAAAGATTTAATTGAAAATGGCACAAGAGTCTATTTAGAGGAAGAAGAAGTTTATGCAAAGAAAATAGAGTTTAGTACTGAAGAAATGACAAACAAGGAAATTTTAGATACAGAAAATAAGGGCATTGATTTTGAGAGTTTAGAAGATGAGGAATTATGGAACTATATAAAAGGAGAGTATCTTTTCCGTGGAACACTTGGGGCAATTAACGGTTTTGGAATAACACAAGTAGGAACATATTAATGAAAATAAGAAGGCATATTAATAATTACAATTTTATTGCAAGCCAAGAAACGGGGATGACATTTCGTTGGGGAGAAACATTTGACGACAATCCACTATATGCCCCAGTTCCTGAACTTGCCGATATTTCAATTTCGAACCATTGCACAAAAAAATGTTCTTTTTGTTATAGAGACAGTAATCCAAACAACTCATTTATTTCCGTTTCAGATTATAAATATATTCTTGATAGCCTAAACCATCCTCTATATGGAAATGTGTTTCAAGTAGCGATAGGTGGTGGCGAACCGCTAGAACATCCTGATTTCTTAGAATTAATTCGACTGACTAGAGAATATAATATAGTTCCAAACTTTACAACAAATGGGGAACATCTTTCTGATGAAATAGCTGATGTAATTAAAAGTGAAATTGGAGCAGTTGCTGTTTCTGTTATAGACTTTAATAATTTTCCAAACACAGAAATAGGCATATTAATTAAAAATGGAATACGCACTAACATCCATTTTGTTCTTGATTCAAATAGTTTGTCGCAAGCAGTTAAAATATTACAAGGACAATATAATTCGAAATTAAATGGTATTAATGCAATAATTTTTCTTACATTTAAGCCATCTGGAAGAGGGGATAGCAACTTCGCATTAGTACATAATAAAGAAATGAAACAATTTATTGAATTAATAGATGCTAATAATTGCTTGTGTAACATTGGTTTTGATGCATGTTTTGTTCCTTTGTTAATGTCTCAAACTTCTACAAAAAAGAATTTTATTGATTCTTGTGAAGTAGGGTGTTTTTCCGTCTACATAGATGAAAATCTAAATGTCTCTCCCTGTTCATTTTCTAATGGAAAGGATGTTTTTAATTTAAAAGAATTCGATTTTTATGATATATGGATGAATAAATTTTCAGATTTTAGGAGTGAAAGCAAGAATCAATGTAAACAGTCATGTTCAAGTATTGGTGAATGCAAAGGCCAATGCTATTATTATCCTGAAATAACTTTGTGCTACAAAGAAGTATAATATGATAGATATTTCTTGGGACCAATTAGAAAACAACAGTTTATCGAGAGAACTCAGCTTTGAAGCATTCTGCTTCCAGATAGCATATAAAAAGTACCACACATTTGGCAAATTTGATAACTTTTATAATACTGCTGGTTCTGAGTTTTATCTAGAACTTTCAGAAGACTGTGATGAGCTAGATGCCAAAGCTGGAGATGTTATAGGTTGGCAAGCTAAATTTTGGAAAAGCAATAAAGACAAAGAACACTCACCATTAGATAAAAAACACAGACTTGAGCTTGAAGAAGGATTGAGAAAATCTGTTACAGATAAGCCAGGATTAAAACAATGGATTATTTGCACACCTGGAAAATTTCCTAACAATAACCCACACTACACATGGGACAAACTTATTGAGAATTTAAAAGCGATAAGTTCAAATGTAACTATTGGACGTTGGCATAAAGACATATTTGAAGCTTTTTATCATTCAAATCCAGATGCTTTCAGTTCTATCTTCAATCATTATTTCAACACTAAGTTTGTTGGAATTGATTTTGTAAATAGTTATTCGCAAAATATTATAAAGTTGCTAGAAAAGAAATATGATGTCGATCTTCATATACAAGACAATAATGAACACACGATATTGTTTTCAATTAGACTTGAAAAAGGAAAATCTAAAATACTAAATCAGATTAAATTATTAGTTGACCTCACTGAAGAAATTGATAAAGACTCTCGATTAGAATTTGATGACATCAAGGATGCTTCAAGAGAGTTTATAAATCTTACAAAGAAATTCCTTGATGATCATATAGGCATTATAAAAGAAGTTGTAAATTTATCACTTAATACTTCAAACATATTAAAAATGGCAAACTTAATTTGGTTTGAGGTAGAAAAATTTATTAATAATATCGAAAACCAAAGAGTAGAACTAAATAAAAATATTTCTAATACTTTGAATAAGCCAAGTCGCAAGCAACTAGATCCTCAAGATGAAGATTTGATTCTCATAATGCTTGAATATATAGACAAAATAAGAGATTTGTTAATGGCAAAAAAAACTGATGATACTTTATTGAAGTGTACTGAGTGGGTTCTGTTGAATGATATACATGTGTTTGGGGAAGCAGGATATGGGAAAACCCATTTTGCTTGTTCAGTAGCTCATCAGCTTATTAAAGAAAACATGCCAGTACTTTTGTTATTAGGTAGTACTTTCAAAAATAACTCCCCACCAAAAGAAAGAATACTACAACTGTTAGAATTAGGTGATGATTTTACTTTTAAACAGATGCTAGGAGCGTTTGACAATTTGGGATTTCTGAATAATATCAAAGTCCCAATTATAATAGATGGACTTAATGAAAGTTCTCCAACTGCCTCTGAAGTGTGGAATAAGGAGATATATTCCATAATAGATGATGTTAGCAAGTTGCCTAATTTACTATTAATCACAACGTGTCGGGAAAAAAGTGAATACATACAACAAATATTTGACAGAAATTCATATTCTGATATTAAAGATCATCTTTACTTAACAGGGTTTTCTGATAAAAATATTGATCAAGCAATTGAAAAATACTTTGCAAAAAATGATATTTCACCGAAGACAAATAACTATGATAAGAGTCTCTTCAAGAACCCGCTAATGTTAAAAATATTTTCTGAGGTTAATGCGGGCAAGAAAAGCATTGAGATAAATATACACAGTATATTTGAGAGCATTGAATCTTATATAGGTCTCCTTTCCATAAATATTTCGACTTCAAACAATTCAATAGATAGGGTAATAAAGAAAAAATTAGAGAGAGGGCTGAATGATTTAGGTAATTTGCTGTGGACAGAATGCTCTAGAGAAGTACAGCTTTTTGAAGATTTCTTTCCAATTTTTGATCAGGTTGATGACTGCTGGGCTACAAGTTTAACCTTTCTACTAATTGATGAAGGCTTGTGCTTTCAAAGAGAATTAGAAAAAAGTGATGAATTAGTTCAATTCACATATGATTTAGTAGGCGGCTACCAAATAGCAAAATCTGTTTTCTTTTCTGAAAACGACCCCGCCGTAATAACTAAAAAACTTCAATCGCAAGAGGCAAGAGAAAAGCTTTTAAACCTAGATAGTTCAAAACGACATCCTTTACACGAAGATATCTTAAAGTCTATTTCCTATTTATTACCTCAAAAAATAGACAAGCAAATATATGAAGTATATGATGATAGATCTATACTTTTAGAAAGCTTAGACAATTTTGAATTATTAGCTTTCAACAAAGCAGAAAAGGAAAAGTTAATTGCATTTATCAGCAACAAGGCTTTGGACAGTGAAATAATTTCTAATTTACTTCACAGATTATATGATGACGTTCTCCAAAGACGCAATTATTCTACCTTTGACTTGATTGAGAATGTATTTCTGTCACTAAACCAATTTGAAATTGATACTTATTGGTGCAAGTTAATAATAACTGATTCATACAAATTACAAAATCTGTTTGAGGTGTTCCTTAGCGAATCTGATGATCTTAAAGATTCCGTTTATAATGTAATGCTTTTTATTGCACTGATAACTGCATCAACAGATAAGTTATTACGGAATAAAGCAACAAAAACATTAATGCTATTAGGATTGAAGTATCCTTATGGGCTTTTGGAACTAACCAGAAGTCTTCAATCAGTAAATGACAGTTTTATTTGTGAAAGTATTATTTGCAGTTTAACTGGTACAGTCTTAAGACTAAAAAACAAGGATTACTTAATAAAGGTTCATGGATTTCTTTCAACAGAATTTTTGATGAAAAACACTACTAATCATGTAGTCATTTTAGATTACATAAAAACGATATTTGATTTTGCTAAAGCGAATTACAATGTGTCTTTTGACAACAATATTTTTGCTCGTAATAAAAATGAAAAATGGGAGATTGACTCAACAGAAAGAGAAACTATTGAGAAGAGATCACCGCATTATTTTAGTTATGAAATGATGGACCATGACTTCATCAAGCTTAACATTGAATCACTATTGAACGAATCTGATCCTGAAACGCAATTCTCCAAGTCAGAGATCATCGCAATGTTAATTCGGAGAATCAAAGTAAAAGGATATGAAAAAGAAAGATATGAAGAATTAGAATGCCAACTAAAAGATGTTAATAAATACCGGAGAGAAAATATCTCAGAAAGTATAATAAATTATTCCTTAAAGTATTTAAGCATGTCATTTTCTGAACTTGCCGGTTATTTAATGATAAATAGTAAAATTAATCCAGAGTTTGGCAGGAGCCTTCGGTTTGATTACGTATTTTATGACCCAACATTCCATGAACTACCATTAAAAACTCAATTAGTAAATGATTGTTTTTTGCCTGCATACAATCAAGATATTCAAGAATGGGTGTTACAAGATTGCTCAGATTTATTAGATAACGTTTATTCTACTGTTCCAGCATTTGAAGAAAAGGAAATGATTCTACTCAGTACTTACCTAACTCAAAAAAATGAAAGCAATAAAACAAGGTTATTTATCAATGTTAGATCGCATATATGTCAGAATAGAATTAAGAAGAAAGCTTTAGAAAAGTTAAGTTCTTATTATTATGATGGTTCTATTGAACACTACCATATATTTTCAGGTGAAATTCCTTGGAGTGATAAATTTGAAAGTGAAGAAGATCGTTTTAATTCCGACTTTTCATTTGAAGAGTTTCTACCTTTAATTTGCCACTATACTTGGTCAGGATGGACATATGACAGATTCCAGCATCCATATTTCCAATTCCTTACTCCAATTTTAGCCAAAAAACTAAATCTAGACTTTAATGTAAATACTTTGTCCTATTACACAAAAGGCGGCGTGCCTGCTACAAAATATTATGTAACTAACAATTCAAAGTTCTTATTCATAGATAAACAGCTTATTACAAATTATTTGGCAGAAAACGACTGTGAATTGATATGGGACAAATGTATAAAGAAATACGGTGATTTTGGGGTTCATGAAAAATCGAAATTAAACCCCACATATAAGGGTTTTGAGGCAATAAAATGCCTTTCGGATTTGCAGGAGGATAGTTAGAAGAAAAAAGGATAATGAAGGTTTGATAATATGAGAGATGATTCAATCAGAACTTTGAAGTGGGGAAAAATCTTGCTTTTCTGATTATTTCTCCCCCACTAATGCAAAAAGATTACCGCAAGTCTTTATTTCATGTCGCAGGAATATAGGTATGGAGAGACAGAAGCGTGATAATGCCCCACTATTTTTAGAGGAAATTTACTGCGTATAAGCCTTGATGTGATAAAACCTTATTCTCAACGTCTGCTAATTACGAGTTATGTGATACTCAGCAGAATATTCAGCACTGCAAGGTCACTCCGTCTTAATTCTCTAATCCCTTTTTTCAAAAACTTCTATTTATATTTTGTTTTTCCACTTGAATTTGATGTTTAGGCGATTATTTATACTGCACCCCATTTCAAAATTATTAACGATGTGTTAATATACTTTGACAAACTATCGAAGTGGTTTCTTGCAGATTGGACATTGAGTTCGATGTGAAAACGATCCTAGGCGTTTACAACCGGAACAAACAAAGTGCCCCTTTTCACATGTTTTTCCACCACTTAAATCTTTATTCTCTCCACAAACATCACATATTCTTTTAGCCATTTTTTCTTCCTCCTCCTTAATGTTGATTTATTTCAACAACTGCTTTAACTTGCATAGGCAGAACTTCATTATACGCAAATATACCCATTTTACCTCCAAAGGTAGCCATAACTGGCAATAGAGACTTGAAGTCCTCAGAAGCGTTCTTAATAATTTCTTCATTATTGAGCAGAATAGTTATATCCTTCATATCTTCGGTTACTCCTTGCATTAATGAACTGATTGTATCTTTTGACCTTTGCTCACCATCACTGGTAGTTATGAACTTCAGTTGATGATGTTCTACCATGTACTTGGCAATCAGTTCTTGTTCTTCCTATAAATGCTTCATTTAGCCCTTTCCTTACTAAATCAGATATACGATTTTTAAAATGGTTATAAAACGGCTTTTTATAACAACATATGGCAATTCATTATTTGCCTCAATTTAAAAAACATCATACGAACAAGTGCCGTCTTCGCACAGATTAAGGATTCCCAGACACTGCCCTGGATCTTCCTCAGGCCTTTTACTGGTCACTTGCTCGAACACCCTACTGCTCACTATATTAAATCCATGCTCTTCTTGTTCTTTCACCTCAAACGCTATTAATGATCTAATAACCTTGGGAAATGTAAACAGAATATCTTGCAAACAAGAGATTGATTTGGGCCCAACAATTTCATTCACTTTAAGTCCAGGCACAGAACCAATTCTAGTTCCCCCAAAAAAGGACAGTTTTGTTCTTCCAAGAATTTCCTGGACACGGCCCGGCTGCAATCTGTCTAAAATTGTACATACTGCATCAGCCCTTGTTTTATCGTCTGTGTTAATATCTGGATTACCCTTTTTAAAATTGTCTTTTTCCCACATTGTAAAAGCCACATTACCTGATTCAAATTTTAAGATCTGCTCTAATGCCTTTTCACAGAGTTCTATAGTATCACTTTGGCTGCCACGCGTGAATTCTTCAGGAGTGCTTGACAAAGGGATTTTCGCCTCTATGAATGGTTTAGAAACAGCAGTTTGATATGCATAAAATTTAGAGAGAACAATACAATCAGTTTGTTGCGTTTCATTTGACATGCTATCAATTAACGAAATACCTTCTTTTGGATTATCTTGGCAGATACGCATTAATTCTGCTACAGGGATATTGTCAGGATTACGGTCAACCTGTGAGCCGATGTCTGTAGGTGGGAGTGGAGTTGTAGAATGAATAAAATCTGTTAAATCATTGCTCAACTCTGAGTCAATATTTTTGAGCTTTGCAACAATGTTTGCTGCTTCGTCGAGTCGATCAGTCAAGCTAAAGATAATTCCCATCCAGTAGTTTCCATCGGCACTGACAGAATCAATAGACAAGAATGTAGTCAGCTGTTCCTCGGCTCTTCGTAAATACTCGCGCAAATACTCGGTGTTTCTCCAATTCTTGGTTGGATCAGATGGATCTTTAATGGCCATATTCACAAGTGTTCTTCCAAGCATAAATCGAACTCTATGGTCGTCTGGCTGTTCTTTCAGACGTACCTCACAGGCATCAGCAAAAATCCATAGTTCACCAGCCTCCTCTGCGCAATGACCAAAGGAAGCAAGCGTTTGCTGATTAGGTTCAATTTGGTAAGACTGTTTGAAGCAGAGAGTAGCTTCATGCCAATTCTTCATGTCCGATTCCATCTTTCCCTTCACTGAATGAGCAACCGATTGAATATTTCTTGCCTTAGGGTTGTCTGGTGCGGCCCTAAATGCCAGTTCTGCGAAGTGGGCAAGCTCATCATAGTATTTCTGGGGATCTACAAGATGATAGCCTCTTGCGAGTGCCACACACGCATCGACACAGTTAGGATCAATCTCGGTAGCCTTGTGGAAGGCATCAATAGCCTCTCGTTTCTGACCGTTCTTGTGCAGACGGAGTCCCTGCTCATAGACGCGCTGTGCTTCCTCAGATATGGAATCAGTGGTTGGAGAAGGAGTTGAGGCTACAATTGGTGGTTTATCAATATCTGCATTAATATTTGACTTTTTCCCCTGTTGTTGTCGTGATTGTACCATACTGACAACTCTTTTACGCATTAAGACACTTGCTATGGCAATTCCAACACCAGAAAATATAATGACCGTCAATAAAAAAGGAAAACCTGAATCCGATTCTTCTTCGATATTTGAAGTCTGTAACATAATAATTTTCTGTTTGGCTTTATTTATATCTCTATTCTTTGGATATTTATTGACAAATTCCTCATTCGTTTTAAGTATATTCTTTTTTTGTTGGTGTTCTAAATTCAACTGATCTATTCTAACCCTTGCATTTCCAACATATCTATTGTCAGGATACTTTTTAATAAACTTCTTAAAATCACTGATACGGTCTTTTTTCTTATATAGTTCAAAGTTATGTTTATCTATCATTAATCTTGCCTCTTTCAGATGTGAACCGTCAGGATAGTGTTCAATAAATTCCTTGTATGCGTTAATTGTATCCTTTGTTTTCGCATCTTCGAAAGCTAACTTCTCAATATTCTTTCCCGCCGGTTTAATTTTTATTACTTCAAGTAATTGCTTTGCTTCAGATACAAATTCGCCGTCAGGATAATCTATTATATACCCTTCTAAAGATACAGTATTGTTGTCATATTTGGCTTGAGCAAATGATAATGTCTCTAGCTTTAGCCTGGCCACCTTTGCGTGCTTACCATCTGAATACGTTCTCAAATACATTGAGTAACTATTAATCGAACCTTCTTCTTTTGCTAAACCATAATATATGTCATCTGCTTTGTCATTGGCATTTTGAGCAAAACTGGAATTAGGATACAGGTCTATAAACCTTTGATATAGAGCTGCCTTTCCAGCAAGACTGGTTTCTATAGCTTTCTGTTTCTTTTGAGTAATCTTTAGTACATTCTTTCCATTAATCCATCCCGAACCAATTGAGGGTACATTGATTTGATACCAATTGTCACTGAAGTTCAATAATTCAAATTCGCTGGTATAACTGGTTGTCTTATATTTACTAGTAGAAAACATTTTTGGCTCTGTCAGAATCTTTTGATATGGTTCAACCATTATATAAACAGGAACTTTTGGTTTTTCTATTAATTCGAACTTCTTCTTGATAGCCTTATCCAAACTATCTCTTGTGTTTGTAATTAACGAATTAAATACCTTTAATTCTTCATCAGTACCTGTCGGTTTTACACCTTCAGATAGTGTAATAACACTTTTATATAGGGAAATGGCTTTATTATGGTCGTGCATAACTTCTTCAAAGATATGTCCCAATTGATAATATGCCTCAAGATTTTCCGGATTTCTTTTGATTGATTTGGTAAATGCTGTAATTGCTGAAGGATAATCACCGTCTGACTTCAACTGTTTACCGCTTTTTATTGAAGAGTTGCTGAGGATTTTTTTAAAGAAATCTTGGGCTTCGACTTGATTTTGCGAAAGGCAAATTAATAGAAAGCATAATAGGAAAGATGATTTAAATGAAGTTTTAATGTATGCGTTCATCTGAATATCCCTTTCTTGTTCTTTTCTTCAAAATTATTTCCACACACTTTACGTTCAATTGAGACAATCTAGACATCTGGAAATGCTGATTTCAGATATGACTTAAAATATTTCTTCTTACTACAAACACAACACATTCTTGTAGCCATAATTCCTTTTACCCATCTTAATATTGATTAATGATTTAACTCATCTCCTACTTTAGCGAGTATTGTCAAAACTTTATTATATACAAATACACGCACTACCAGAGGGCTTTCGGTGTCATATCTGCTGACCCTCCTTGTTCTAAAGCTTCGGGGTAAGAAATCCTTTCCTCTCCTCCAAAACTTTGCATTGCGACCAAATAGATATAAAATGTTTCGCAAGCTTCCTTAATTTTATCTTCATGATCCAATATGTCATTAATATCGTTACATTTAAAACTGACACCACTGGTTAGCTTGCCAATAGTAATATCGGAGAATATCTTATCTAAAACTCTCCCTCCGACAACTTTTATCAATGGACCTCCTGCTCCTAATGCTGCCTTTGTGTATGAAGGTTTACGACTATGCAATATTAACTTATCCGCCTTATACTTCTTGATAACCTCTTGTTCTTCACTTTTTAACTCTACTCGTGCAGCCAGCATGAATTTAACACCGCCTAGCACTTTGCCTGCTTGTTCTCTTTTCATGATTAATTCCATCCTTCTCACCACCTTTCTAATGTTTCTATATCAGTATTAAAAATCTTAACTGATAAAACCAGAAAAAGTAAAGTGTAGTCATGTTGAATATATTAATAGTGAAATTGCAACATTAACTTAGGCAGTGATGGCGAAGGTTTCTTTCTTGTATAATTGTTCCCTTGGCGTTATGCCTGTGTATTATAATTTAGTTTGTGGCTTAGGTTCATTACGTCTCCCCAGTTCCATTGCACGTAGTGCATTTCCTTGAGCCATTGCATTTATGGCATTTCGTTGATTCATCCGATAGGATGTTAATAGCATCTGCCAGCGCATCCAAAGGGTTGCCAGTGCCACCAGTTCCATGACATTCACTACATACACCATCACCTCCTCCAAATACCCTAGTACCATCACAATCAGTACATTTAGCCATCTTCAACTCCTTCCAGATTAGGATGCTTTAAATTAATTTATAACGGTCTGATTCGTGTCTATATGTCGCTATCACCATCTAACACGATAAGTCGAATTGTAATTATATTCTGGTGAATAGTCCCATTTATTACCTTTTGAATAGGTAACTTCTCAGCCCAATAATGTAAGTTTAAAGTTTTTATATTTTATCCACATTGCTAATAAAAAGACGTGGGCTTACTAACCCACGTCTTTTTATTTATCAACACATAAATCTATTCACCAGGACAATCAACGTAATCATCATCACCAGCACCAGCATCGCCATATTCTGTGTCTTCTGAAATATTTGGTAAAAATCTGGCATCATTATCAATTCTTTTGAATGCTCCTTCCAAAGCTAGATTTGAAGAAGATAAAAGACATTTTTCGCCTTCTGTTTTACCTAGAATTGTACTAGTCAACATAATTACTCACCTCCTTTCTAATTTAATTTTTGTTGAATGTAATAGTATAAACCAAGCCTACTTTCGCAATAAGTATATAGAGGCACACCTTGAGTATCAGCTTCTCTGTGTTGACTGCAACCATTATTGCATAGAGATTGCAAGCTGCAAGATTGACATTTTTGTGGCAAAACCTCAATATTTTTTCTCCATTTAGTAAGTACTGATGACGTTACTGTGCCTGAAAATGTCTCGTACGAATTGATACTTCCAAAACGAGTTATTTTACCATATCTTTCGCAAGGATATATGTCACCAGTATAATCGACTGCAAACCACTGATAACACGTTCCCCTATATGTACAATTATTAGCTGATCTTGATTTAACCCATGCGAGAATACCGTCTATTTCACGCACTCGTACCGTTGGATCATTTAGAATAAGCCACTCATCAAAAACTTCTGTAAGAAAGTTTAACCACTCTTTATCTGTTAAACTATAGATGTCTTCACTATAATCCGATGCGGTATTGTAAAAGACATTGAAAGCCAAATTTTTGAATCCATTTTCAATTAAGCTTCTAAATATTTCTTTAGCATACTTGACTGTTTTCTTGGTGATAGTACAGATAGTACTGGGATAGATATTGTGTGTACGAAGAATATTTACACCACACATTGCTTTTTCATAAGTTCCTTGACCAGCAATGTTTTTTCTATTCTTATCATGAGTTTCTTTACTCCCGTCTATGCTAACACCTACACGAAAATCATTTGCTGAAAATAATCCAGCCCACTCATTATCTACGAGCATGGCATTTGTCTGAATCATATTTAGCCACACCTTACCAGTGTATTTTTTTTCTAGCCTTATAATACGACTAAAAAAATCTTTACCTGCTAGCAAGGGCTCACCTCCATTCCAGTTTATACGTACTCTGTCTTGAGGTAATAAATTAAGAAAAACAAAAAGTTTTTCGAGTGTTTCAGGCAACATTACTGTACTTTTATTTTGATTAAAATCACGATTTCTGCAATAAATACACCGTAAATTACAGAAGTCCCCGACTATTTTTACTTGAAATGAACTCATGAATATAGGAGATTGTTTCTCTATCTTGCCTACAGCGATAGTCAATTAAATTGTTGTTGGGCCCACTCTTCAAGCCTTTTACTCTCAATCTCTTCCTCTGTGTTATCATTTAACTCATGGAGAAAATCCGGCCCGCTTCTTTCCTCTATCTCATTAATTGTACAAAGATGGTCGATTATCTTATCACTCCTAGGAGTATCTTGCTCAAATATGAAACTGGCAGTGTTAAGAGAATTAATAGAAGCAATCACCATCTATTACTGCATTTACTTCTTTATGATTCCTAAAGCTCCCTCAACTGCCTCTTGGTCAACTCATTTTCATTATTCTGTTTTGTCATGTTTTTTTTAAATGTTTCTCGTATTTTTTAATATTCTTATTCAAGAGACCTGTAACTGGCTTTATTCCGTTTCAGCCTCTAATTCCTTGGCCATTATAAAAGAGAGGGGGCAGATCTCTCCTTGACCGCATAATATATCTTTCTATTTTTAGTCTTTATTTTTTTGTATTTCAGGGATGATTACAACTCAACCTGAGCTGTCCTAATATCCATCTTAATGAGACAAGATTCTATTATTCGAGAATAGCTATATTTGGTAAGAAAGTTCATTTATTTACATCCCTGTAAAACAAACTTCATTTTTGATAACTTATCCACTTCATCCGATATGGTATTGTTATATACTGTTGAAGTCAAGGAAGAAAAAAGAGTTTGTAGCATCTCAGATTCACTACCAAATTACGCTTGATATGTAATAAATCTGTATGTATTTGAATAAAAGGTCTGGGTGTGAAGTAAGGATGCAAAATAGGTCAAAATGATAATAACACACTTTTGTTAGAATGCCATTCAAACGCTCTCTTGGACGGGGCTCATTCAGAGAATTAACTGATTCTAACTACCCAGAGTGGCCGTTGTTCACCTTAGCTCATTTCTTCTAACAATCTTCTAACAAGACAACAGAAAACAGTAGAAAACAGCAAGTAAGACGTTACTACCGAATAGCCGTAAAGCCAACAATAATAACGTCTTACTTATTTCTGTTTATTTTAGATTATGCCTCTTATGTGGCTCATAACCCGGAGGTTTCTTGATATGTAGGTGTAACGAGTGCTTCACAGATGTGGATAACTCAAAAAATCACTTAAGTCACTCATACCCCCTCATGGTGAAGTTGATGCGACTATATTGCGACTATAAGTCGTACAAATTGGTACAAATAGAGGCAAAATGAGCCAGTTCAAATATGGTTATAAGTATATGATATATAACGTATTATGTTAGTTTTAAAGGAGTTGTAAAATGTGCCCAGATGGGTTTACGAGTGACGTGCTCTACCATTGAGCCACGCGGGCTTGCCCAAAAGTTTGTTTAGCGGGCAATGTTTATTTGAATGAATTATTTGTAACTACCGGTATGGAGATATCTTTAAGCAAGCTAATCATCATAGTAACGTCACATAGTTAATTCAAGGGTAAAATAATGTTCATCTTAGATTTACTCAACATCAAATACATACTTTGATTAATTTCTCATTGAAGTGCTTTATGATCATAAGTATCTTTAATTTGCTATAGATGATTTTGTGAAATTTGGTTTGAGATAGAAGAATATACTTGCTTACCACATGCAGTCAGGGGGATCTGACCCTCTTTCTTTTCATCCTTAGGAGCCTCAATACCTAATTTTATTTGAGTATTGTCTATCTTTACCAATGTAAATCGTTCCTGCTGGGTATGTGGTCATGTATATTTGCTTCATAGCACAACATATAATTGTAAGTGTTAATGAGATTGTTAGATTTCACCATGTTATCAACTCATAGACAATTTTATTATTATTCGTGATCCCAGGCCTCCGACATCTATCCCTTTATTCATTCTTCGTGCCGTACAAACGTTCATAAATATGTGCCTTTAGGTTTTTGATAGTCTTTACGGGTAAAACACGTGCAATCAAATCCTAAACTTTCTTTTACAAGAACAGAGGGAATCATCTTAGTCTTAAAATTGTATGCTTTACAACCTTTTGGGTGAAGCGGATCCCAAGTCACAAAATAATGTTTACATTTACTGCACACAATTTCTTTCATTATTATATTATATCTCCTTCAAGAAATGTAGTTTTTTAGAGAAGATGATAGAAAATCACTTATTGCCAGAGCAACTTTAAAACAAAAATACATAATAAGTTATTATATCCTTTCTGGATAACACCACTATCGTAATGATATCCAGAAAACGAGATTACTGCTTTATAGTACGGCAGTGGAAAAGCCCATACACTCACTTTCTTGTAAGCATAAAATTATTTTATGAAAAGCATCTCCATCTTCTGATGATGTATTTCTGTGTGGTATGATACTTAGGTAGATATAGCGGTATGATAAAAAGGTTAGTGTGTAAAAGCAATAGGAAAAATGAGCTTAAACATCTGGATTCACAGGGGTGTTACAGGTGAGATGTGGTTTGGGGTAAGGTAGTTCTTATTACCTTTTGGGTTATGTGCAATGCCTTATCCTACCTATAGCTCTTCATACTCGATAGCATATTCATCATAACTAAGTCCGCATTGGAAAAACTTAATTCCAGATAAACCCCTTACCTTTCGTCTTTCAATAAGTTTGTCTCTTTCTTCTATAGGAAATCTAATTCCAAAATCAATTCTGGTTACTGACTCTAGTGAAATATTTATGTATTCTAAGGTTAAGGTGGACTGGTTTGTCAAGACCATTTTATGCTATTTTTTAGATGCATTAACCATTTACAATATAACACAAAAAGTGTAACGGAAGGAGCCCGTAGGGCGACTGGAGTTACAC
>Ga0209045_1000387_pt1 | contig 54088 bp, 33 predicted proteins | sample SaaInlLV_10m_DNA_4_FD_184664 | JGI IMG/M metagenome (GOLD analysis project Ga0209045, IMG submission 184664) | Marine microbial communities from expanding oxygen minimum zones in the Saanich Inlet - Saanich Inlet SI072_LV_200m_DNA (SPAdes) (version 2) | ecosystem: Environmental > Aquatic >...
GAACCGAGCCATCGTCCCGAACAGCCATCAACACTGACACTCCCGAGCTCCGCACCGAGGGCTTCAGGCCCCCGCCGTGCAAACTTCCTGTTGTCGTCAGTGCAGACTATCAATCGTCGTCCTACAGGCGTCTCTGCCGCTTGCGAATTTTCTCCGCTGGACGGCTTCGGGGGATTTGTCGATGATTCCTCTTGGCATGGTCGGGTTTCCTTTCTGGTTCTGTTTGGGGACTGATGGGGAGCGCGAAATGCACTTCCCAAGAACACACTGGGTGATGGGGCGCTGACGTAGGCAACAAGAAGCCCCGCCATTGGTTGGCAGGGCTTTGGTGTGGCTGGGTTGGGTTGTTACCTACGGTTGATCGTGTCAGAGGCTGTAGAACCTAACGGGAGCCTCTGGTAGATGGAAGTTGATCGATCCTGCCCACTGAACAGATTGCGTCTTAAAGCCAGCCAGTTTGGCAATGCTGGTTTCAGAGAGTGGCATGATATGCCGCCTGTTGCGCTCTACCACGCGCATTGGGACCCGTATGGCGATATTGGGCATAACGTATAGGTCTACGTGGCTGGCCTTGTGGACTTCGATACGCTCAAACAACCAGCTTGCATACGCCTTCCAATCTGCCTTGTCTGGTTTCAGTGCTGTTATCTTCTCACTAATGCTGTCAATTTCAGCCGTCACCGTTGAAACCTTGGCGTCTATTGCTTTTAGGGCTGCGGCTAAGTCAGACTTTGAAAGCAGCAAGTCGGTATCCGTCAAGTATTCGCCCCGTATATCGTTCAGCTTCGTTCTCTCTGCGTCCAATGCATTCAGCTTGTTCTGCCACTTGTCGTATGTTTCATTGCTGATCTTTACCGTTTCAATCATCGTTTGTGTCTCGTCGCTGGTATCGATCAACATAGACACCAGTTCGTCTAGCTGCTTGCGGCTAACCCGTCCCCTGCTGTTGCATTCGATATTGTAGCAGCCGTAATGCTGGTCTCGGTATTGCTCGCCACTGGCCAGCTTGAACATGGTCTCAGTTACGCGGAGATTGCGCCCGCAGTTACCACACACCGCCAAACCGCCAGTTAGCCTATCTGGTTGGTTACGTGATTTATTGCCAGTGGTTGGCATCTTGCGCCGTATCGTTTGGGCACCGTACCAAAGCCTATCGGATACGATGCGGTCATATATGGGTGAGTCGATCAATGTCCCGTCGGTCTTGCGGAATTTGCCGATATATGCAGGGTTAGCCAGAATGGCACCAATGGTGTTGGAATGCCAGTTGCCGCCATACTTGGTTTTTCGCTCAGCCTCAATGAGTGCGCGCATAGTCTTGCGGTATCCGTATTGTTTCAATGCCCATAGTTCAAAGATCATGCGTACTGTTTTCGCTTCCTCCTCTTCAATGATCACCCGTTGTTTTCCCATGCTTTCATAGCCCAAGCAAGGAGAGCCAATCAGCTTGCCTTCTACTTTCAGATCGGCTCTAGCGTTCATTGACTTTCGGGTATTGGCGTCTAGCTCTCGTCGGTTCATCGTCTGTTCAATGGTGAGCATCAGTTCGTCGGACAGATTGGATAAATCAACGAGGCCCTTCTCCGTGGTGTCGATCATTGCGCCCGTGGTTTGGAAGAAGTCGATAACCCAACCTCTAAACGTGGACGATATAGGGCGAGCTATGCGGGTAGTGTTCCAAACCAGTAGCGTGGTAGCTTGACCCGACTGAAGCAGTTCAACGACACTGGTAAAGCCTGCCCTGCGACGGTCGCCATATTTGGCTGTCGTCACTGCGTCAACGGCCGCGCCCGGTACATCAGGCCATAGCGCACCCGTAGTGTCACGATCAATGTAGACGCCCACCACGCTGTACCCATTGCCTGCGGCCAGCTGCTGGCACTGTTCAACCTGCTGTTGTGCTGACCGCTTGTTTTTGTCCTTGGGGTCGTCGCTGCTCGTCCTGGCGTAGATTACAGCGGCTTTTGCTGTTTTTTCGTTCATTGCGTATCACTTCCAGTTGAGCGCGTTACGATACCTTTACCGTGAGTTCAATTATACCATTAAGATACTATGTCAATCCATGTATGCTAGCGCCCGAGAACATGTACGTGTTTGACTACCCGCGTGGCTACAAGATCTGGTACGAGCCGTTCGGGAGTTTCTACGCGATGGAACAGAAGATGGAGTACTACCTCGACAATGGCGTAAAGGGCATGTACTACTGCGGCGTTCCCTCCAATTTCCGGGATCTTTTCAACTTCGTTCAGAGCGCCATGCATTGGCGGCGGAATGTGGACATTGAAGCTCTGATCGACCGGTTCATGCCGGCTTACTATGGCAAGGCGGCACCGTTCATCCGGCAGTATTTCGATGCTATGCACAAGGAGGTCGTCGATCGCAACGTGCACCAGATGTGCGAAGGCAACTGTCCGGGCATCATGACCGCCGAGTTCGCAGAGAAGGCACGCTCGCTCTTCACACAGGCCGAAGGCGCTGTCGCGGATGAGCCGGCCCAGCTCTACCGCGTGCGCAACGAGAAGTTCTGCGTGGTCTTTGCCGATCTCAACGAACGCAACCCTGTAAACGGCAAGCTCGCCATCTCTCAGGCGGAGTTCGCCAAACGGCTGGCCGAGTTCATGACTCTTGGTCGCTTCCTGTCCCGCCGGACAATCGGGCGCCGGGACGATGGCATCGTCAGCGACTGGCTATTCAAGATCTGCCGCATTCGTACGCGTACGAAGCCGTGGTTCGTCGACCCCCTCTGCCGTCGCATGATTGCGGCTCCCGAAGCGACCTTTGCTGCGGAACGGAAGCTGTTCTGCCAGACGCCGATTGCCGGAGGGCTGCGGATTGAGCTGGATGGTTTTGTCGGATGCCGAGGGCCAGAACAGTACAGCCATGACTGCCCTGCCCGGCGCGCCGTATGGATCTATGGCAACAACACCAGGACACCTGAGATGCACGCCGTTTTCGACCTCGAGAAGCCGCTCGAGCCCGGCGCCCAACTCGTGCTCACCGGCCAGGACGATGACAAGCCTGGGGTCGTTGAGATCGAGATCAGTATCAACGGCAAACGCCTCTTCAGCGGCCCCAGCGACTGTGCGGAGAAGGACTGGTCATCGCGGGAGTTCCCGGTGAAGCCCGGTCTCTGTAAGCCTGGCAAGAACACGCTCAGCATCCGTACACTCAAGCCCTCGCCACAACGCGATGCCGGCTGGTTCATGCTCAGTGAATGCACGCTTGTGTTCGGCCGCAAACGCTGACGGCGACATACTGAAATGTCGCACTCCAGATGAATGAGAGACGTTTGGAGTCGCGGTTCTCCGCAACCGCGGGCGGCGTCAGCCGTCTTTCTTGTCGCCCCTCCCCGGACGCCCGCACACGGGCGGCGACATGCAGGTCCTGGCGGCCCGGGACGTCTCGACCCACGGAGGGGGCATCTTGGTGCCTTTCCACACTGGGTTTTCTCTTTCGGTGCAAGTACCATATAGTGCCGAGACGGCGGGGGACGACTATTGCCTCCAAGCGTAGACGGACCGACGTGGTCATTGACTTTGACCTGAACAGAGCAAGCAAAGGACACAGGAACCATGGGCAGGAAGCGTACCGGATTCAATAGCGGGGTTCTTCTTGGTGGCGTCGCTCTGCTGATGTCACTGTCGCTTCAGGCGGACGTCAAGATGCCGGCCATCTTCGGCAAAGGGATGGTGCTACAGCGCGAGAGGCCTGTGCCTGTGTGGGGATGGGCTGCGCCGGGGGAAGCGGTCACGGTGACGTTCGCGGGAAAGACAGCAAATGCTGTTGCCGGAGCTGACGGCAGCTGGAGGCTCCGCCTCGACCCCATGCCGGCTTCCGCTGAAGGCCGTGCCATGACCGTAAAGGGGACCAATGGTCTGACCTTCGACAACGTTGTGGTTGGTGAAGTCTGGCTGTGTTCAGGGCAGTCCAACATGGAATGGGTTGTGAACAGCAGTGCCAACGCCAAGGAGGAAATCGCTGCGTCGGCAAATCCCTTGATCCGCCACGTGAAGATCTCCCATGTCCACCTGCCGAAACCCTCCAGCAATGTTCGCGCGAGTGGTTGGCAGCAGGCATCACCGAGGACAACCGGGGGCTTCACCGCAGTGGGCTATTTCTTTGGTCGGAGTCTGTTCAAGGAGTTGAACGTCCCCATAGGCCTTATTGGCTCCAACTGGGGTGGGACGCGGATCGAGCCGTGGACGCCGCCGTGCGGATTTCGCAAAATTCCGGAGCTCAAGTCTTTGGCTGACCGCGTGGACTCCTGGTACTCGGAGACGCCGGTAGGCCGACAGGCGCATCTGGATGTCATCGCGAAGCTGAAAGAGTGGATCCCGAACGCAGAGGCAGCCCTCAGTCAGAACCGAGCAACCCCGGAGATTCCCGCGTTCCCCATTCCCGGAAGCTCGCACCAGGAAGCGACGAAGATCTACAACGGGATGATTCACGGACTTGTGCCCTTTGCGCTGCGTGGGGCCATCTGGTACCAGGGCGAGTCGAACGGCGGCGAAAGCCTCTCCTACTTCCACAAAACCCAGGCACTCGTTGAGGGGTGGCGGGAGATCTGGGGGCAAGGCGATCTTCCCTATTACCTCGTTCAGCTGGCCAACTACACCGGCGACAGGAGAGACCCCAAGGGCGGGGATGGCTACGCTCGAATTCGGGACGCACAGCGTAAGTGCCTTGAGATCAAGAATGTCGGGATGGCCGTGATCATTGACATTGGTGAGGCACGCGACATCCATCCGAAAAACAAGCAGGACGTGGGCAAGCGCCTCGCGCTCTGGGCCCTGGCCAAAGACTACGGCAAAGACGTGGTGTTCAGCGGTCCTCTGTACCGGAAGTCCACGGTCGAAGGCAGCAAGATCCGCGTTTCGTTCGATTCGATCGGTTCCGGCCTGATCGTGGGCAAGAAAGATGGCCTCGCTCCGGTCGTTGAGGTGAGTGACGGCAAGCTTGAACGTTTTGCCATCGCAGGTGCTGACAAGGTGTGGCAGTGGGGTGATGCGGTAATCGATGGCCAGACGGTGGTTGTGTCCAGCCCGAAGGTCGCCGTGCCGGTTGCCGTGCGCTATGCGTATTCCGCTAACCCCGTGGGCTGTAACCTGTACAATCGTGAAGGCCTTCCGGCGAGTCCATTCCGCACTGACTCCTGGTAGCGCGATTCGGCCTTGACGCGCGTTGGTATGGTCATCCTGTGCGTCGACTCAAACAGTAGGATCTCTCCATGTCCAGACGTTGGCTTCACAGTGGTTTGGTATTTGTTGCGCTGGCCGCTGCCGGCGTGGACCCGGTTCGGTACGAGGCCGAAGATTGCGTGGTGAACCGGGAGGCCTTTGTCAAGGACGTCTTCCCTCCGGACAAATGGACCCTATGGAGCACCGACCACGACGCACACAAGAAGTGGAGTGGCGGCGTGGTACTAAAGACGCCCCACGTCGGTGCGGACCGCGCAACGCCTGAGGAGGGTGCCCCGCCGTTGCATTTGCGGGTCCGGGATATTTCCCCCGGAACCTATGACGTGCGCTTGCGCACAGCTCGTGCACTTGCTGTCTCCGACGATGGTAAGGCCTGGCGCCGGCTCGAGGGGGAGTTCCTGGCCCGTGACAAGAGGATTGAGGATGGCACACTTCAGTTTTGGCTCGATGATCGGTATGCCATGGAAGAGCCCAAGCACCGTGGCTCCAGCTACATCGACTGGATCGAGTTGGAGCGTTCTACCACACAGGTGAGAGGGGTGTGGAATGGCGATTTCGAGCTGACCTCGAATGACAAGGTGGCAGGTTGGGCTTTGCCCAATGTGTCGGAGGCGCATCGGGCACAGGTGACCCACGACACCGTGCGATCCGGGCGCAACGCCGTGCACCTGCGCGTTCAGGACAAGCCCGGCACGCGTTGGACAGTGTCATGCACACGAGCGATCGCCGTAAGACCCGGTACGTCGCTGCGCGTCAGCGTCTGGGCTCAAGGTGCCCTGGATAGTGTGGCCTACATCCGTTGGGATGGGTACAAAAACGGGAAGCGGACCCACTACTTCACGGGGCGTGCGCTGATCGAGCCCAGTTCGACGTGGACAGAAGCGGTGGGGTACTTCCGTGTTCAGGAGGATGTGGACGAACTGCGCGGGGGAATCATGGGCTACGGGCCGGCCGACATCGTGTTCGACGACATAGCGTTGGAGGAGGGTGTGGCCTCGAAGCCCAGCGGGCGGAAGGTCAACGGCTGGGCCGGGACACGCATCCGGGAAACGCTTGACCGCGGGGTCATTGCCCTGCGGACATCGCAGGGCGCATACGTGAGTTGGCGGCTCCTGGACAGCGATCCTGCCGCAGTCGCCTTCGATGTGCTGCGGTCCACGGATGGGGGGGCGTCGGTCAAGATCAACCAGAAGCCGATCACACAGACGTGCGACATCAGTGACCCCGGCGTCCCGGACACAGGGCGTGTCGGGTACCGCGTTGTACCCCACGGAGACGCAGCGTCCGCCGGCGAAGCCGTCCTGACCGAAACGGCAAAAGGAGCCCCGTACATCCGGATTCCGCTGAAGGAGCCGACGACCCGGATCAGTCGCGTTGCTGTGGGGGATCTGGATGGTGACGGGGCGTACGATTTCGTGGTCCGGCACCCACGGGCGAGCATTGACCCCGGGACATCCTACTGGCGCCCGTCAGAGGATACCTACAAGCTCGAAGCCTATGCACACGACGGTACGTACCTGTGGACGCGGGACCTGGGCTGGTCCATTGAGACGGGAATCTGGTTCCTGCCGTTCGTGGTCTGCGATGTCAACGGGGATGGCCGCGCTGAAGTCATTGCCAAGACCGGAGAAGGCGACCCGCGCTCTCCCGATGGCAAAGTGGTCTCAGGACCGGAGTGGTTAACGGTGATGGACGGCCTCTCCGGCGAGGATCTGTGCCGTGCACCATGGCCTGCACGGAAGGGCTTTGCGAGTCACAATCTGGCAGCCCGCAACCAGCTGGCGGTGGCATACCTTGATGGGCGCACACCGTGCATCATCGCGTTGCGTGGAACCTATGGCCGGATGAAGGCGGAAGCGTACCAGATGCACGACGGCGCCCTGAAAGCGCTGTGGCAATACGACAACGCGGTTTACTCGAACGACTACTGGGGCCAGGGAGCGCACACCACACGCGCCGCAGACATGGACGGGGATGGGCGCGATGAAGTGCTGCTTGGGAGTGTGTGTCTGGACGATGACGGGACACCGTTGTGGAACATTGGCCGAGGCCATCCCGACGGCTGTCATCTCGGGGATGTGCTGTTGAGCCGTTCCGGGCTCGAGGTCTCCTACTGCATGGAGACGCCACAGAAGACGGACGGCGGCCTCTCCCTGGTCGATGCGGCAACCGGTGAGTTCATCTGGAAACTGGGCGTGCCGACGCGGCATGTGCACAGCACCGGTATGTGTGCGGATCTTGATCCCGCCGTGCCCGGGCGCGAGTGCTACGGTGCGGACACGGATGAGAAGAAACGCTCCAACCGAGGCTGGTTGTTTAGCGCCGAAGGTGACGTGCTTCAGAGCGGCGTCATCTACGGTGCCACCATGCCGACCATTTTCTGGGATGGCGATCTCCAGCGCGAAGTCCTGCGCGGCCGCATCTTTGACCATGGGGGCGAGGCGCACGAAGCGCGAATAGGCAGGGGTAAGGTGGTGGACATCATCGGTGACTGGCGCGAGGAGGTTATCGCCTCGGCGCCCGGGGAACTCCGGATCTACTCAACCACGATTCCGGCGATGGATCGACGTGTCTGCTTCATGCAGGATCCGCTGTACCGCGCGTGCGTCCGGATGTCGAGCATGGGGTATGAGATCTCGCCCACGCCTACTGTGCCGCCTGCTGCCAGCTCGCCAAACGTCAATCTGACGGTCGCGAAAACAGGCCGTGAACTCGCGTGCCGCGTTACGGTGTCCGCTCCGCTGCAGGCGCCTTTGACCGGAACGTTGACGTTGCGGGTTGAAGGGAATGCGGGACTCGCGCAGGACCGAATTGCGGTTGACTTGTCTCCGGGGGGCGTGCTGAGCAGGACGGTGCCTTTGACATGTGCACTCGACACGACGTTGCAGGCGCTGATCCTCGGTGAGCTGACCACTAAGACAACGGTGTTGCGGGCTCAAGTCGTGGCCCAGGGGACAGCCCGTCCGGTGACCACCGGCGCATTGGTTGAGGCCGAGAGTATTGCCGATGAGGGCGGCGGCAAGGTCCACGTTCGCAGCGATAAGGCGAATGTCCGCGGGACCTGCATTTCCCACTGGGACCGGACCGGGCACTTCATCGAGTGGCAAGTCGATGTGGCGAAGGCGGGTCGTTACGAGCTTCTGGTCAGGTACTGTGCTCCGCATGAAGCCAAACGGGCCCTGACCCTCGACGGCGTTCTTGTGCAGGCGTTGACGTTCCCAATCACCGGCGGCTTTGGCGATACCGCCGGAGACTGGGAGGAGATCACTTTCGTCGGAAGCGACGGCAAGCGCTTTGACGTCGAGAAAGGGCGGCATACCATTCGTCTAGAGAACACCAGCGACACCGGCATCAACCTGGACTATCTGGGCTTCATCCCGCGCCGTCGATGAGCTTCTGTTCTCCCGCCGGGCGATCTGCCGGTCAACCGGGCCTTCGGCCTCCCGACGTGTCTGTCCGCCTGCGGATTCCTAGACCACAGGTCCCGAAGCTCCTTTGGGATGGCCTCCCGTAGTTTGCGAAGAACGGCGTGAAGATCCTGATTGCCGGGTGCCTGGCGATCTCGAAAGCGGCTCCCTCATCCACAACAACCGTCAGCGAGTACGCTCTGATCGGCAGCAATCCCCGCAGGACTGTTCGGTAGTCGTTGGGACCCTCCCGAAGGTCTTCGAGTGGGAAGGACCAGATCACCTCTATGAGTCGGTCCCGGAGAGCGTTGCCTGGTGTGTTCAACGCCAGGTAGACGCCAGCGGGCTTGCCAGCACCGGCGCCCACTTGGGCAAACTCGATCGCTTCTCCCTCAAGCGTCACGGACTCAACGACGCCGTCCGGGTAAGGCAGGTCGAGTTTCAGCACGTTTGGGTTGAGAGGGCAGTGAGTGAGTGCAATCCGGGAGTGAGCCCTGACATTTCCTGATGAGGTGATGTGCCACTCATCGGTCTGGTTGGCGGCATAGTGATACTTCGGGCGTAACGTCGCTCCCGGGCCAAGTGACAACACCCCGAAGAGGGTGATCGTGCAGAGCGTCACGCCACAGAGTGCGGTCAGGTTTTTCAGTGATATGCGGTCCAGCAGGCGGTTGTAGAGATTACTCATGGTCCGGCTTCCTTTCTCCGGGTTCTGGAACGACACCACTGACGGGGCAGTTCTGGCCGTTCAGGACTTCCAGTTGCAGTTCCTTGATCGCGGCCAGCGTACGGCTGAGGGTCGTGGCATGGGCGCCTCCGAGCTTGGTGACGATGGTGATCTCGTAGCCGATAATCAGGATGGCGAGCCCGGTCAGCATCGCCCTGATCTCTGAGGCGTCCCTGATCAGCACGGCTCCGACGTACATCGCGAGCAGGCCCAGAAGGCAGATAAGGGATGTGCCGATGACTGCCCTCTTTTGTTCACGTTCGCACTGACGTCGGATGGCTTCGCGTACCGTGTCGTCTCGTGACTCGTCAAACTCGCCGTTGGACGCGATGTCCTGTAGCAGACGCTCTCTACTCGTCATTTGTCATGCCCTCCATTCGGGTCTTGAGTTCCCGTCGCGCCCGATAGAGGCGTGACTTGACGGTTCCTGCGTTGATTCCGAGAATGCCGGCAATCTCACTCACGGTGAACCCCTGTTCGTAGTAGAGTGACAGCAGCATTTGCCAGTCGGCCGGCAAGGCCTTGAGTGCAGCGTCCAGGGCGTCGACATCGCCTGGCGGAGACGGGGCGTTCTGACGCTGCCGCGTCTCCTCCAGGGCATAGTCCGCCAGCAGTTCCTGACGTCGTCCTTGTTTGCGGCGCCAGTTCAGGCATCTGTTGCTGACGATACGGAAGGCCCACGCGGGGAATGCGTCCGGGCGTCGGAGTCTTCGCAGGCCCTCGACGATCGTGATCCAGGATTCCTGCACGATGTCCCACGCGGTCTCACGGTCTCCGGTCATGCGGTGAGCGTGGGTCCAGAGCGGCTTGTGCCAGCGGTCAACGAGCGCATTGACGTGCTCAGGGCCGGTCTGTGCCCGCAGCACGAGGAGCTCGTCTTGGATGTGTTCGCGTCTGTCCATGGCTCTGCAGGTAAGTGTAGTGAACAGCCCGAATGGTTCAATGGAACTGTGGGGTTGCCTGCCCGCTTCACGGTCGTGGGCGAGGATGGCGGCTTGGGCGAAACCGTCAGGGCTGACACTATTGTAGACGAGCCTTCAAAGCGACCCCTGGTCGATTATTGCTCGTTGGCGGGCAGAAAGCTCCAATCGGGAGTCCCCGTTTGAGTTCAGACGAGCAGTTTGCGCAGTGGAGAAGCAGCATGAGGAGTACATCGCGTGTACCAGCTTGATCGTTCGCGTTTTGTTTTCATCTCACTATTCACGGGAGCCCTGTTCGCGTGCATCACTCAGGTCGTTGCCGATGAGGGTTCGTTCGTCCCTCCGGGAGAAACAGAACCTGAACCTTACCTGCTTGAGCAACCGGGCACCGTGGTCCGCGGGAGGAAGCACCCCCTCATCGTGTTCCTGCATGGACGTGGCGGCACGCACAGACGCCAGTGGCTGACACCCGCACTCGACACGTTCCGCAAACAGGCCGCCGCGCGCGGTTACTTCGTGCTCGTGCCACATCTGGGCACGGACAGCTGGATGAACGCCCGGGCCCGGCGCGTGCTCAACGCTTTGCTTGACCGGACGCTCAAGTCACACCCGATCGACCGCGAACGTGTATTCGTCATGGGGATGAGCATGGGGGGCGGGGGGGCGCTCACGTTTGCCGTACACCATGGCGCTCGGGTGTGCGCGGTGTGCGATATCTTCGGGGTTACGGACTTCACTCAGTTCTACAATGCGGGCCGCTACCATGAGTCTTTGAGCAAGGCCTTCGGAGGGACACCGGAGTCCGTTCCGGAGGTCTACCAGGCACAGTCGGCAGTGACGCGAATCGACGCCTTTGCCAAGGTTCCTGTCTTCGTCCTGCATGGCGACAGCGACACGGTGGTCCCCACAGAGCACTCGCGTCAGTTCGTCAAGGCCATGATGGTCCCCGGCTACGATGTGTTGTATCGCGAAGTTCCGGGCGGAACGCATACATCGGGCTTGATTCGTGGCCATGAGGACGAGATCCTGGGCTTTTTTGACGCTGTTGGCGGTAGCGATTATGATCCACGCCTGGCCTTCCTCGCCACACGCACCAATCTCGCTCAGGGAAAGCCCTACCAGTTCTCAGCTGAACCACGCTATCGTCTCACGGCCGACGACGGGGATCTCACTGACCTGACGGATGGAGCTCTGTCCGCCCGTCGGGATGAACGCGTTTGGTTCGAGCGCCAATGCGTGGCGTGGCACGGTGATCACGGAGTGAACCTTGTGGTTGACCTGGGAGCCGTTCAAGGGATCGGTGAGATCACCGGTCGCTTCCTGGGCGGACGAGAACAGGGCGGTTTGCGGTTTCCGCAGCAAGTCGGGGTTGCGGTCAGTGCAGATGGTGAGACATATCGCCGCGTTGGGCTGTACCGGAAGACGATGGATGACGCTGATTTCGGTGTACCCGCCGAGGAAGGCCGTGCTTGGATGCACGCGCTACGTTTCAGAGACCTCCGGACACGTGGCCGCTATGTCGCGTTCATGGTTCAGTTCGACGGCAGCTTTTGCGCGTCCGATGAGCTATTTGTGTTGGCCGCAGACCATTTCGTTGCCCAGGATAAACCGGGCTCCCCCGTTTCTCGGCCGGTGGTTTTCCCCTTCGGTCCGGATCGGTACACGGCCTACCCTCTGAAGGGACAGTGGTTCGCCGGGCCGGTGGAGAGCTGGAGCTGCATCGGTGGGCGCAACACACTGCCAGACAAGCGTGCCCTCGTCACTCTCATTCTGGATCTGCCGCCCGAAGTCGTCTTGACCAAGACAATGATCAACGAGCGCTACGGCGGCAGGCCCGTGCCCGCTCCGGAGCCGAAAGAGATCGTCGAAGGCGATTCCCGCTACCTGCGCTACGAGATCGAGGCGCGCGGCCTATCCGAGAAGTTCTGGATGTACCTGTTCTGGCGCACCGACCAACCCGCAGATTGGTCCGCCCCCGCTAGACTGGGCTCGCGCTGGGAGAGTGGGGAACAACCGATGGTCGCGCTCGAGTTCCGGGCTGTAGACATGCCGGCGGCACCGCGACCGAAACAGACCCACGTCAGCCTGGACTGGATGAGTCAGAGCTTCTGGACACGTAACCGGGACACCGTGCTGGATCTTCTGGCACACTGCGGCTTTACCGCGATGCCCTACTTCAAACGTCAGGCAGGCAAGCTCGGTGAGGACCTCAAGGACGCATTGCGGGCCGCGGACGCGAAGGGGTTCGAGATCGTCTACAATTTCTCCCCAATTCACGCTCTTCAGGCCCAGAAGAAGAAGCACCCGGAGCTCCTCTGTCAGCTCCCGACCGGGAAGCCCGGACATTTGTGTCCGTCGTACCGCGGTCCTCTGCTGGATGAGCACCTGGACTTGATCGCCGAAGGCTTCGCATTCCATCCGGGGCACTGGGTCTTCCTCGACTGCGAGGTGCACTGGTCATCCGTTGCGCAAATCGGGGAATGCACACGCTGTTGCGCTCAGCGCAAGGATGGGGAGTCCGACACAGCCCTGGCGGCACGCCTGGGAACGGAGATCTACGGCATGCTGCGTGACCGCCTGGAGGCCGTCCGCAGAGCACAGGGAGGCCCGGAGTTTCGCATGGGATCCTACGCAATACATCCCTCAGCAACGCGCTATCCTGTGCTCCCGTTCGACAGCCTCTATCCTGACACCCTCGACTTCGCCATGCCAAGCATCTACACGGTGGATCCGGCCGCGGTTCAGACCCGCATCGAGGCGGACCGCAGCACGATGGCTCGAAGTGACAACATCCCCTGGCTGCAACCGGGGAACATGGGCGAGAAACCGGCTGAAGCGCAGTTCCGCGAGGCACTCAGCTGCCTGCTCGCCGGCGGGATGGGGGTGACCTACTACACGCACCATGGCTTTGACGCGGCCGATTTGGCCGCGGTCGCTCGTGCCATACTGACCGTGAACACACACGAGCCCGTGTTCACTCAGGGGATCCCGATTGCGGACTGGGACGACATGGCGGAGGGCTTCAGTACCTGTGGGCGAATGCTCAAGGGCCGCGCCGTATGGATCGTGGCCTCCGACCGTGCCGAACCGACTGATATTGTCTTGCCAAGCCCACAGGGGCTGCGCGGTGTTGTATCCGAACTTCGCGTCGAATTCGACAAGGCCATCGAGAAGCACGTAACCAAGGGCCCCATGCCCTTTGCCGCTGGCCAAACCCGCGTGTTCACCGCCCTGCGATGACACGCCCCTCCATGGCTACTCATGGTTCTCGGGCAGGAAGTAGGCGTTCGGGGTCAGCGCGACGAATGGGGGTACTCCCTCCATGCGGAGCTGGTACTGGCCATCGTACAGTGCCACGACCATCGTCCAGAGCTTGCCTCGCATGCTTCCTGGAACGGTGATGTCCAGTTCGTGCCAGGTGCGCTGATCGTATTTCGCCCTGGGGGTCCAGCGACAGCCTTGAACGAGCTGCCCATCGGGTGCGTAGACCGCGAGCCCGCAGGTGCCATTTCCGTAGTACTTCCTCATGGCGATACGGAATGACTTCACACTGTCAGGAACGCGGAACCAGTAACGGGCGGATTCACACAGAAAGCGCCCCATTCCCGGGTCGACTTGCAGCACAGCGCCTTTGGCTTCGGGGAATGCAAAATCAACCATCGCCGGGTAGCCTTGGTGCACCTCCAGACGCCATGCTCCGGTCTTGCCGTGGGCGGGAACCTCGAACGTGGCCTTGGCCTCCTTCATCGGCTTGAACACACGGTCCAGTGCGGGTTGGCCGTCGGGATCATGCAGTTTGAACCACCATTCGCTTTCCTTGGTTGCTCCCCGGCGTTGATACGTTCCCCGAAACGGCTTGTCCCCGGGGGCAAGGATGTACATGGTGTGCTTACGCTTGAAGCCCCAGCGCAGGTAGTCCGGCTGCGTGGACGGCTTGATTCCCAGTTCCGCGGCTGCCGCGATCAGGGGAAGACAGTTCACGAGGTAACGGTCAGTGGAACGAGCTGCCGTCTCCAGCGCTTCTATTCCGCGTTCGATGTAGGTGCGGTCGCCGGTGATGCGCCAGGCGTAGACCATGGGATCGGCCATGACCGAGAATCGGTTCCCGAACTGCCAGCCACCTTCAGCACGGGCCTGCTCAATTGTGTGGTCCATCTCTTCCAGAAATGAAGAGCGCGCATCCGAATCCCCGGTAGAACGATGGATGCGCATCAGTGCATTGAGATTGGTCCCGCCGTACAGGAGCCCACCTTTGCCGGACAGAGACGTCCGCTTGCCATCGGTGACCTTGATACTCTCACGAAACCGTCGGGCAATGGTCAAGGCGCCATCCAGGTTAGCCTTCTCGCAGGTGACGTCACACATCTCGGCGACATGCCAGGCAGGCCATCCGTGAGCTCGGCCCTGTCGCCATTCCTTCCATCGGTCAACCGCCCACCCGCGGCAGCTGGCGGCATTGCGGCGATTGATGTCCAGCACGAGTAGGTCACCGGTCAGCAGATAGTGGGTACTCATGATCTCCGGGTAGTCATGGCAGACATGGGACGTACCCCCGAGCGCATGATGCATGTTGTGGGTGTACTGGTTCCCGTGCACGTGATCGACATCCACATCCACGGTGTGGCGGATCGTGCGCTCGGCAACAGCGAGTGCGCGCAGGTCGCCGGTGCGCAGGTATTGGGTGAGCCAGTTCCGGGACCGTGCCGTTTCGCTGTTACCCCAGCCTTGTGCCGTGTGGTGGTGCGGAAGGTCGCCGACGTTGAACTTGCCGATCGGGAACACCACATCCATGACCGCCGCCTGCAGGTCAAAGCTGCGTTTCAGCATGGCATCGACATCCTTGAACGTGCTTTGCTCGGGTGTCACGCCCCAGGTGATCGCTCCACTCGCCAGCATATGTGCGGGATCGGTGACAGTTCGGGCGGTCCCCGGGAGTGTCGTGAGGGCTTCATGTTTTCCCGCAAAGCCGAGCCAGAACCGGTGTGTCTTGGCCATGCCGTGAGTCAGAAGCAGGGCTTTCACGCCACGCGTCGGCCACAACTCGACGGTCACGCCATCGTCATCGGCCCGGACGGCCAGAGGGTAGTTGGCGCCGAGATCCTCGATGCGCAACGCCATCGCTGCCCGGCCAGTGTCGAAGCTGAACTGCCCGTCGAGTTTGCGGACCTCGGTCGCCGTCTTGCCTGCCCGGGTCACCGTGGCGCGCAGGTCATCAGGTGTCACAACGGTGCCGCGCAGGTCGTTGTCGATCGCGGTCTGCAGGGCGTAGAACTCGGGGCCCATCGGCAACCGCCTTCCGCCCGCTTGCACGTGGCTTTGAGCGATGTGACGGAAGGGTAGGGCGAGAGCAATACCGCGCAGCCCGGTCTCGGGCGCGCCGGAGCGCGTCAGGTTCTCGAAGGTATGCTCGATTTTGACTTCCGCAGACCCCGCATACGCGAACACACGCACGATGTACCCCATCTTTGCCTGTCCTGCCGCGTCACGATGCCAGCCCTGAGCCCGGATCACGGCCTCGACGGGCCCCGCGCGCTCGACCACGAGCGTCGGCGTGTCATGCTGTGACTCCCAACGCGTGCCACCATCATCGATCACCGCCAAACCATCCGTGCCCTCCGCTTCCAGCACGCATTCGCTATCAGCGTATGTACCGTCCCCGTTCGCGTCGAGCCAGGCCTTGTCAAAGAGGCGAAATCCCTTCCTGCTCAACGCAAACTTGAGCACGCCGGTGTTCACCACCACGCCGTCGGCTGTAGCCTGAACCGCAACGCGTTTCCTGGCGGCTTCCCTCGCGGAAGCCACACCATGTCGTAACGTGAAATCCACGGCTCGGGCGTCCCCGTCCACAGGGAACGCCACATACAGGCTGCGGATGGCCCCGTTCGCCGCGTACCGGGCCAGGACCTGAGTCTGCACAGGGACGGGCGTGCCGGTTGCATCGAACAGCCGCACACGATCCTTCCGGAAAAGCGTGCCACGGGGAAAGAGCACAGTGCCGGTCGCAACGCATCGAGTGGATGCCGAATTGAGCCGTTGAACGGTGAGTCGAACATCTCCCTTTGCACCTGCCAGGTCTGCACCGGCCGGCGGGGCCTGCAAAGCGCGCACGACATACGCCAAGTCGTCGATTGCCGGTGCCGGAGGAGGCACTGTGAGGGACATAGTGCTTTCGCCTGCGTATGCTGTAGCAGCAGTGCCGTGTTCCAGTTGTAGCGCGTCCAGTAGCACGTCACCGCCTACGGCACTGACGCGTGCCTCGAACAGAGCGCCCATGATTCCCCAGCGATTGATCTTCAACACCAGATCGATCAGAACCGGCAGCTCGAACCGTTGCCATTCATCGGTGGGTGCACATGTCGTTTCAAAGAGCTCCGGCCTCGGGTTGCCGTCATCCACATCGACTTGTCCCCAGAGGCCCAGTGTACAGGTGGTTTTTCCGGACGTACCGTTAGCCCGGCGCATGTAACCGGACAGTACATAGGGTTCACGCCCGTCCACCGCCGTATCCTTGCCCCGTCGCACGCGCATCACCTCCGTTGGGACGCGCAGTGTCTCTCCCGCTGCCAGTCGTGCACAGCGCGTGCCCTCGAACGCGGCCCCCTCCACCAAGGCGCTTCCCGGGCAACCGCGATTCAGTTGTCCGAACCGACTCCAGTACTCCGGCAGTGCGTTGCCAATCCCGCGTTCGAAGCCCGGATTCGGCAGGACGTTGACCGTGTACTCGATCGTCGGTTCCGGGATCACACGAACGCTACCTGCCGGGGGATCGATTGAGAGGGGCGCAGCGTTGCCGACGGCGATCCCGCCTAGCAATAGGCCAATGACCAGTCGTTTCTCAATGCTATAGTTGCAGTTCATGTCAACGTTTCTCCTCAGGGCTATTGATCGTCGGCATCCCGAACGCTGAGTGTCGTGTCGTTCAGGTGCGGTCCGCTTACTCTTGAGACTCAGTCAAAGAGACTCGGATTGTCCGTGACGGCAATGAGATCAACATGGATTCCCTCGCGGGGGCCGAGCCGGAAGGTGTGCTCGCCCGCAGTTAGCGGGAGGGCTTGGAGGCGCGCAAGGTGACTCTTGCTATTCTGCGCGGCGAGCGTCCAGGTCCAAGAGGTCTTGCTGCGCATGTGTGCGTCCTTCACAGGGGCGCCGTCCAGAGCGATTCTTGCCGAGTCGTGGGTGCCGACGGGGGGCTCCGAACGCACTCGCATCAGGATGAAGTATTTGCCGTCCCTGGGGACACTGAAGCGGTATTCAGACGGGGGCACCCCTGTCTCCTCTGCCACCACCACGTACTTTCCGCCCGAGGCATCGGCGTCAGTCACGGGAGGACGCACGTTCCCGCCGGTTGGCGCTTCCGCTTCGAGGTACTGAACGAAGACGTCCTCCCGCGTCGGTTTGACGGGGGCTTGGACGTTCGTCTTGGCGTAGACCATCACTCCGCGCGAGTAGCCGTTGGCGAGTCGGATAAGGAAAGCGCCTCTGTAGACGGGCCGCTGTGTCACTTTTCCGGGCAGGAGTGTTACGGTGAAACGCACCTTCTTGCCCGATTCCAGCATGCCCTCGCCAGGCGTGACGCGGAACCAGTCGAACGCGTCGTTCTGGCGGGTGGTGAAGGGACTTGAGAAGCCCTTTCCTCCGACAACTGCCGTCACCGTAGCCGTGGTGCCTGCCTGGCCATCCTCGGCGGAGAAGCTCAGCTGGGACACGTCGAGAGACACCGGGATTGGCCGTCGGGGGAGAATGCGCTTGGCACCGTGAGGCAGGGCTCCCAAGTCGACGTGTCCGTTCGGACCGGGAGCAAAGTTGTCGATAGGGATCCCCGCCCCGATGGCGGGCGAGTCGTCCTGGAGTTCGAAAAGCGCTCTTGAGGGATCCACAAACTTGGGCGCGGCGAGGATGCCGTGGGCCTCCACGCCCTCTTCGCCCGTGGAGAGCAAATTGTAGTCGCATTCCGACTGATGGCTCTTCTCACGTCCTCGGATGGCGACTTTCCCCGCGAAGACATTGTTCTTCGCGACGATGCGCAGGTTGTGCACCAGGCGAAGGTCGCCCGACGGGCCATAGCAGGTGTTGTTGAAGATGTAGGATACCGCGCTCTTGCCGTTGGGGCCGGCCGACGTCTTGATGGTCTGCCCACCGACCCCGCGCTCATCACCCATGTTGACCAGCAGGTTGCGGAAGACGTACGACGGGCTGGACATGCAGCCTTGGATGCTGACTCCGCAGAGACACCCCTCAAACTTGTTGTCGAAGACGCGGACGTTGGTCTGGCCTCCATCGATTTCGACGGCGTCGTCGTTGGCGAAGCAGATGAGGTTCCCGTAGATGTCCGCATCGCGGTTGAACCCGCCATCCACGTGGAAGTTGCCGGAGCCCTCCACACCATCATTCCAGCGATGCCGGTCACTGCCGATGAAATCGTTGTAGCGTAGCACCGTGGACCGGGGTTTGTCGATGCCCACGGCTTGAGGACCGGAGGGGTGGGAGTAGTACCAGGAGTTGGCCGTGCTGACCGGATCGTGGACGTAGCATCGTTCGACAACCGTGCCTACGCTGCGGCTGATGAGGATGGCCGTGTCCCAGTTGATGGCATGCCCACTGTCCGTGTAGAACTTACCGTCAAGATCAAAGCGCTGGGTGCCGATTCGCCCCCAGCCGGCGATGTCGCAGTTGGCGACGCGCACGTGCGTGCATCGCTTTATCTGGATGGCGTCCTTGAGGCCCCCGCGCAAGGTCAGCCCTTCCAGCAGAACGAATCGTGCTTTGTAGAGACTGATTAGGGGAGTCGTGCGGTCGTTCCTGAGGACAAATCCGGGCTTGGCCGTGACCTTGATCCAGCCGTCGGCCGTGCCCGCTTCGCCGATGGTCAGGTGGCCGTCGAAGTTCGTCTCGTCCAGGACGATTGTCTTGGCGACGGGTACGGTGCTGGACCAGGTGCGGAATGACTCTTGCGCCAACGTCGTATCGGCTTCCCCCACAATCCACAACTCGTACGCCGTGTCCTCCTTCAGATCGACGATACTCCCGCGATACATGGCATCCTCTTTGATGAAGGGGGGCTGGAAGGCGCGCTGCCACTTCCCGCCTTCCTTGCGGAACTGCACCGACAGTGCTTCGCGCTTGGCGCTCTTGAAGTAGTAGGAGCAGCTCTGGAAAAGCGGTACCACGGCGAACGGTTCCAGGGCCTTCAGCTTGTAGTTCCCTGCCGCCTTCTGTTCCTTGATTCGCGTCTGGTCCGCCGCTGTGAGAGCTGACGCGAACGTCACGTAGTCGAACGTGATGCTCTCCTCGTCCCCGCTGGCGTAGAGGCATACCTGTATCTGTTGGACGCCTTTCCAGCCGAACCTCTTGTGCATGTCCACGGCGTAGAGTCCAGGGCTGTTGATGGTGAGGGCGACCTTCTTTTCGAAGGGGCGCATCCGGATGAGTTTCACCGAGCCGTTCCCGCTCATTTGCGTGACGCTGACCAGAAAGAGAGGGCATGTGTCGGTATCGACCGTGAAGGTCTTGCTGGCCGTCGCATAGCCGGGGGGGGCGGCTTTGTCTTCGATGGTCAGAGCCCCCTTCTCGCACGAGAGCGTGCCAGGCGTGCCGGGGGATAGCTCCCAGCCCTTTTGCGAGAAGTCATCGGTGATCTGCGCACTGCTCGTTGTGATCGCCAGGGCAAGGACAGCAATCAAGGACGGTATGGTTCTCTGCATTGTTCTCTCCTATGACACACTCATTCGGCGAGGAGGCCGACGGCCTCCGGGCAGCCGTAGACGCTGGCGGTGTAGGACTTGCCTTGTCCGGGCCCGGGCTCCGGTGGGTGTTCGAGCAGGTTGCCGAACTTCTCCTCCCAGGCCAGCCGCAGGATTCGGAGGTGCTCGGGATTCCCGGTTGCTTTGACGGCGTTGACATAGGCCATGATGATGACGCCGGCTTGACTCACGGTCCGGTGCGCCGGGCAGGACGTGTAGCGCCAGCCGCGCAGGCTGTCGCGCCAGGTGTCGTTGTTGATGTAGCTCACGGCTTCATCCAGGCAGCGCACCATGCGCTCATCCCCGGAGAGCTCGTGATACCGAGCCAGGCCATTGATCAACACAGCTGTGATGAAGGTCGCCATCCCGGTGTGGCGGGCCTTCTCGCAGATGCAGTGGTCCGGGGCCATGGGGTGCACGATCCAGCCTCCGCAGACGGGATCCTGCATCTCCAACGCATCCTCAGCCAGGGTTCGCATCGCTTTCACAAAGCGTTCATCGCGGCTGATTTCGTAGGCTCCGCCCAAAGCGAGCAGTGTCCAACCCGCGACCCGTCCGCAATGGGTGCTTCCCATGAAGGTGTACTCACGGTCCTCCACCAATCGGGCCAGGTTGTCGCCAATGATTTCGACCGTCTCCTTGAGGAACGGGTTACCGGTCAGGAAGTAGAGGCGCATCAGGCCGGTGGTCCAGACGTGGCCCAGGTTGAACGGGTTCAGGCATGAATAGGGCATGCCCTTGCTATGTCTGCCGACGCCCTTCTCGCGCAGTAGCTCTTGCACCTCAAGTTGGGTGATGAAGCCACCGACATGGCCATGCGCGTGTTCGTGGACGAGGCCTGGCCGGGACGGATACGCCGGATGGTGCCACTGGTCGAAGTAGGTCGCCAGGTCGGCGTTCACGTGGTGTACGGTGTCGACTTCGGCCGAGTGGCGCCCGGCAGCGTCGGCCCAGCGGAGATAGGTCGGATCTCCGGTCCTGGCGAACTGCAGCAGGAGTTGGTCGGTGGTGTCGTATTCGTGGTTTCCCCAGTTGATGCGCCGTTCGCCAAACCAATCCCCCCAGTTGAGCGCGCCGTAGTCACGCTGCATCTCGATTGACTGGACGTAGCTGTCGAAGAGTCGGTCGGCCCAGGGGTCGTAGTCATCCATGGCCGGAGTCCCTGCCGGTTGAATGGCACCCCAGACGCCGGTGGCGATCGCCTGCTCCGGATCCGCTGCTGGAACGGGTGGGCAGTTGGCGAGTCGTGCCAGGTCATCGCCATCGCCGTTCAGGTTCAACAGAAGCTCCCAACTGCGCGCCTGTCCGGCCCGGAGTTGGTAACAATCTCCCGCGAAGAACCACTGGTGCTTGTACCACGGCTCCATGTGGGCGAAATCACCCTCGTCAAAGCGGGGCAGAATGCCGACTTCCAGCCCGTCTGCTGAAACAGCCAGACTCTTTGGCCATTGCTGCCAGAAATCGCGCATGGCGACCGTGACTTCCCCGTTCTCGGTCTCCATCGTTGCCCAACCCGGCGCCTTGTCGCCACGTCCATCGGCGCCGTGTAACTCGAATGCCTCATCGTCGCGCTGGAACAGCCGCATCCCCGGGGCGTTCTCAGGCCGCCAATCGGGAGCGCCGCCAATCGTGCCGGCGGTGGCCCTGCTGTTCGGTCGAACCATCAGATTCAGGGCTTTGACCTGGCACAGCACGCCCTTATCCGCATCAATCAGGACCATTGGTCGGAGCCGCACCAAGCCCAACCCCGCAAACACCGACGCCCGTATCCGGAACTGCAATACGCGCTCCCCATCAGGCCGTCGGAAGTTGCCACGCAGACTCAGCGTGCCTCGCAACGGTCCGGCGGTTTCGACCTCTGCGGATTCCGCAACGGCCTGGCAGGTCACGCCGTCGGCCGTCATTAGGTCGACGTGCACGGTGAAGCGCCCCGGCACGGCCAGCAGGCCCTCTTCCGGGACCACGAGCCGTAGCGAGTCGTTCTCCAGCCCGGCCGCGCCTGTCAGCGCTGCGACACCCCCGCCCACGGCTCTGGAGACCCCGCGTTCAAGCCGGAATGTCTGAATGGCGTCGCCGGGGCCGGACTGGAAGTCCAGGAGCACCCAGCGCACACTGCCGTCGTCCCATGTCCCCAGTACCTCTGTTTGCAGCGGCACCGGTTTGCCTGCGCTGTCCTGCAGCATGAACGTGGCTTCCGTGGGGACCGCTCCCTGAGGCAGCGGCACGCCTCCAGTCACGGGAACGTTGCCCGGCATTTCGTCCGAGCGCTGAACGGTAATCACCAGCGGTTCCATGGCTTTCTCCCTCGGTCTGCTCTCTCAGGTATCTGTTCCTGCAGCCATCCGGACCTTGGTCGCGGCGAAGGCGGCCATGGCGTCGGTGACCGGGTTCATGAACAGGTCGATGGGGATGAACGAGTCACCACGGTTCTCACTTTCACGCACGACCTGTTCCAGGAAGACATTGAAGAACTCCGTTGCGATGTTGAGTTTGGCAAAGCCGCAGGCAATGGCCTCACGGACCTTATCCTCGGGGGTGTCTGAGCCACCGTGCAACACCAGTGGGATGGCGACTTTCTCGCTGATGCGGCGGGCCAGGTCCGTGTGGATGATCGGTGCGCTCTTGTAGAAACCATGCGCGGTCCCGATGGCCACGGCCAACGCATCGACATTCGTGGCATCTGCGAACTCCGCGGCTTCTTCAGGGGTGGATAGGGGCAGATCTTCTGTTGCCGTGGTTGGGATGTGGCCGATCTCTGCCTCGATTGTCAGGCCTCCCTCGTGGGCGATTTGGGCCGCTGTGCGGGTCTGAGCGATGTTTTCAGCGAGTGGCAGCTTGGAACCGTCAAACATGGCGGAGGTGAAGCCGTATTCAACAGCCATCTTGACGTGCTCGATCGTTTGGCCGTGGTCGAGGTGCAGAACGACCGGGAGATCACTGTGGTCCGCCAGATCGCGGACCAGGGCGCCCACGTAGCGTGCCTTGTCATCGCCGAAGAGCCGGTGGAAGACCTGCAGGATCACTGGCTGGTCTTCCGCCTCGGCGGCCATGAGGGCCGCCTTCGCCGATTCACAGTTGACGACGTTAAAGGCGCAGACGGCCCGGCGTTCAGCACGGGCTTGGGGGAGAATTTCATTGAGGGTTACGAGAGGCATGGTTCTCCAGGCTCCTGGCTGTTTGATAGCGTCCCGGGAATCGCTGGCTATCAGCCCGCGCCTGCCCGTGTCCGTCCGTGTTAGTCCGTGTCCGTCCGTGTTCCGTAATACTCGCCCACGGCTCTGCAGGCCAGCTTCGGGCGTCGGTATTCATCCAGGACCCCGGCGTTGTTGATCCCGCGTGGTTTGGAGCGCACCTGGCCGGACGGGCCGTAGGAGCGCGTATCGTGGAACTGCCAGAGCGTCAGGCCGCACGTGCGGAGATTCTCCAGGACCACTCGAGCAGCCTCGACCATGTAATCGGCCTGGTATTCTTCAGTCCATTGCGTTCGGGCCAAATCGTGACAACCGTAGAGCCCGCAGGCACCGATCTCCGAGAAGATCAGGGGCTTGTCGGCGAACGGGGAGTCGCCGGAGAATTTCTCGATCAGCGCGTTCACATGCGGGGCGATGGCTTCGTCTGACGGCGTGTCCCAATCCACTGGGCCGATCCAGCCTGGGTACGTGTTAAGGGAGATGATGTCGACCAAGTCGAAGCAGAGATCTGCCGTTCCGCGGTTGGAGGCGTAGGACACGAGCCGCGATCCATCTTCTTCACGGATTGCGCTGGTGAGGGTTCGGTACAGGGGCAAGGCCCGCTCCGTGTGGGATTCGGCTTCGTTCAGGAACCCCCAAACGATGATGCAGGGATGGTTGTGCCCGTTCCGGACCATGGTTCGAGTCTGTTCCTCCTGCAAGCGCATGAAGGTCTCGTTGGCCAACTCGTCGGCCTTGTTCCCCCAGCCGAGACTCTCGGTCCAGACGAGGACGCCCATTTCGTCGCAAAGGTCGAAGAACGCCTCGCTATGCGGGTAGTGAACGCAGCGAACAAAGTTGCAGTTCATGCGCTTCAGCCATTGCAGGTCCGTGAGCATCAGTGACGCGGTTTGGGCAGGGCCGAGTTCGGGGTGGGCTTCGTGCCGGTTGAAGCCGCGCAACTCGATGGGGGCTCCGTTAAGCAGAATTTCCTGCCCTCGCGTCTCAATCGTGCGCAGACCGAAGCGCTCACGGATACAGTCGCCGTCGATGCTCACCTCGACCACGTGGAGCTGCGGATCATCCGGCGACCAAACGCGGGGGTTGGGCACCCGCAGCTCTACCTCGATGCGCCCGTTTTCCGGCGTTCCTTCGAGCCCCAGCGGTTCCCCGCCATCGAAGGCAACCTTGTAGTGGCACGTAGCTGAAACGTCACCATCGAGGACGATGGCAAGGCGGACGAGCCCGGTCTCCAAGTCCAGCGGCGTGACGTGAGCGCGCTCGATGGCGTGGGCCGTAAGACGGTGGAGTCCCACACTGCGGTAGATGCCGCCGTAGCCATAGAAGTCGTAGTTGGGCCGGAAGAGCGGGACGCGTTCCTCATCGAAGCGATTGTCGAATGCAATGACCAGCTCGTGCGGACCGTCGTCGTCGACCGTGACCTCATAGGACACGCCCGAATAGGGCAGCTGGCAATCGCCGATGTGCTTTCCGTCGAACCAAATTCGACCGAACAGGCCCATGCCGCCGATCTTCAGGCGAAGGCGTTCACCCGACTCGAAGTCACCCGGAAGCAGCTTGCGGAGCATGCCGACCCCACGCCGTTGCGTGTACTCCGGCAGCGTGTCAATCACGCCCGGTACAGCCATGCTGCTCTCCGGGCAGAAGCCTCCCGGGGTCACGGCATCCCAATCGGCATCCCCGAGCCAGGCGAACTCCCAGAAGCCGTTCAAGTTCAGGATTCGGCGCGTGGGGTAATGTGGGTAGTGTTGCATTTGCTCACTGCTTTTGGAGGGGATCGGTCAGATCGGTCAGATCAGACGGATCAGACCGATCGTCCTAAAGCCGGTTGGCCACCGCTTCTTCAATGGAGATGACTCGGACCGGCTTCCCGTCAGACTGGCTCAGCACGTGCCTGGTATAGGGGCTGGCGGTGATGATGAGGTCATCTGGCGAGTCCATGAGCTCGACAAAGCGTTCCCGCATGAGCTCGACCAGCCTGGGACGCAATCGCGCGAACACGACGGCTCCTTCGCCGCAGGCGTAGGATTCCTCGGGATTGGTGCCGAAGGGCTTCAACGCGTATCCGCAGGCGCCCAGCAGTTCTCGCGGCTCGTCGGTGATGCCGTTGTAGTTGCGCAGGAAATCACTGTCGATGTAGATGGCTTCGGCCCTGTTTGCCTTGGCAGTCAACTGACCGGACGTGACGAGCCCGAGCAGGTAGGTCGAGGTGTGCTGGATATTGAGGCCGTCCAGTGCGGCCCCAAGCCCCGTAGAGTCGCCCTTTATGGCATCGAACGTGGCCGGACACGAGGCGACGACCGTGCTGCAGCCAGAGGCAGTTATCGCATCCCAGGTTTGTCTGGCTGCTTCGGCGGCTTGGTCAGCGAATCCCAGCACGGCCAACGCCTTGCCGGTGTCGTTGACGCGCAGCGTGCGGAAGGCGACGCCTGCGGCCGCCATCGCTTTGCCGAACGCGGCGGCGATTTCAGGTTGACCGGCTTGGTACGCCGTGGTCTCGATATACAGGATGTCACCGGCGTTGCCGGTCATCTCGGTTGCGAACTCCGCGACAAGAGAATCGGCGAGTGTCTTGACATCACAAGGGGTGAGTCCTGCCTCAACGATGTCGCTACGGGCGGCGAGTACGAGTCCTGCCTCGTCGTAGGAACTCACGCAGTGTTGGCGGCAGGCGGCGCTGAGCGCGCAATCGTACATCGTGTTGATGTAGTCCGAGTTACTCAGTTGTTCCGGGTTCATGCGGACGCGATCCAGGATGAGGGCGCGTCCTCGCGGAATGTCCGCCTCCCGGAACGTGACGTTGGCTGTGGTGTCCAGATGCCGGCACATGAAGCAGAAGCGGCAGGCATCGATGGTGTCGAGGTGGTCGTGTATGTGCATCAGGGGCTCCGTTGCTCGCTGGGAAGATCAGTCAGATCGGTCGGATTGGTCAGTTCGGTCGGATCTACTCCGCCGTTACACCCCAAATCCCATCTTTCCCGGGTTCATGATGCCGTTGGGATCGAGGGCAGTCTTGATGCGTTTGAGGACATCGAAGGCGGGGCCATAGAGGTCGGGCATGATGCGACCGAGCTTCAGGCCGACGCCGTGGTGTTCGTTGATGACTCCACCGTTGTCAATGGCCGCGCGGATGGCCATGTCCCAGATCCTGTTGTAGAGGGCAGCGACTTCATGCGGATCCTGTGGCGGTTCCTCGATGATGAAACGCGCGTAGAGCATGGCGCCCCACTCGTACCAGTGCGAAAAATGCCCAATGAAGGTCGCCTCGGGGAAGTTCTCTTCGACCACGTTCTTCATGGCCCAGTAGATCTTCTCAATGTTCGCGAATGTGCCCACCGTGTCCAGTGTTCCGAAGGCTTGCGGGAGCTGGAACATGTACGGCGGGTAGAAGAACTTGTAGCGGTTGTCCCACCACGTCTCCCCTGCTTGCGTGCCCAAGTCCTCGGGATCCTGTTTCGCACAGATCGCGCACGCCTTCCGCATCTCCAAATCGACCATGTCCTCTGCGCCGTCAAACCCGAAGACGAGGTACGAGCCCTGTCGGTCGATGTCAAGGACCTTCTTGATCACCTTTGCGGTCTCCGGCTCGTCATAGAGACGGATGACCGTCGGACGCAGACGCGTGGACATGATCTCGGCGCCGGCAGCCATAGCGGTGTGCATATCTTTGAACAGGAAGGCATGGAACTTCCGGCTCTCGGGGATCGGGTGGATCTTGAGAGTGGCCTTCGTCATGACACCCAACGTGCCTTCGCTGCCGACATACACCTGGGTCAGGTCCGGCCCGGAGGCGTGCCGGGGAACAGGCAATGTGTTGATGATCTCACCTTCAGGCGTCACCACCTCCAGCGACATGACCATGTCCTCGATCTTGCCGTACTTGGTGGAGAGAACGCCGGTCCCGCGGTGGGCCAGGAAGCCGCCGAGAGTGGCGCAGGCGATGGAGGCAGGGAAGTGCATGGTCGAGAAGCCGGCCTTCTCCGTCGCCCACTCGAGTTGCTGCATGTTACAGCCTGTCTCGGCCGTGATGGTCAGTGATTCTTCGTCGACCTCAATGACGCGGTTCAGCTTCTTCGTATCAAGAGAGATCCCCCCGTAGATCGGCAAGGCCCCGCCCTGGGAACCGGACCCGCCACCCCACGGCGTGACCGGGATCTTGTAGGTGTTGGCGATTTTGAGGACCTTGGCCACGGCCTCGGCTGTCTCCGGCGTCACGACCACATCCGGTGGCCGTGGCGGTTGATTGCGGTCGTGCCACATCTCCGGCATCCAGTAGTAGTCGATCGAGTGCCCGAGCTTGTCCGAGTCGTCGTCGCGGACATTGTCGTCGCCGACAGCCCACGAGAGCTCACTGCGGATCATCTCGAACATGTAGTGATTGGTCTGGGGAAGCATGGGACTTCGGGCCTCTCGATGTTGGCGATTGGGTACTGGTTATTGGTTATCGGTCATTGGGGGGCGGGCTTTGTCCCTGCCCGCGAAGGTCCCCAAGGTCGTGGTAGACGTCTGCCAGGAGGTCGTGGATGCGATAGTAAAGGGGAGTGAGCTTGGCGTAGTGTGCCTGGTTGTCCGGATTCGGGGAGACGGGCTCCCGTTCCGTGAGGCACTGCCGGACGGCGGCACGTTCGTCGTCGAACACGCCAGTGCCAACTCCGGCCAGCAACGCTGAGCCGAAGGAAGCATCGCAGCCTTGGGGGACGATGATGTCGCGATCGAACACATCCGCCACGATCTGGGTCCAGAGCGCACTTTTCGCGCCGCCACCAATGAGCCTGAACTCGGTAACCGGTAGGCCCATCTCCTCGATGGTCCGGAAGCAGTCGCGCAGAGAGAAAACAACGCCTTCGAGCAGTGCGCGGATGAAATCGGGGCGGTTGTGCCGCATGGTGGCTCCCACGAAACTGGCCCGCAGTTGCGGATCCCAGTACGGAGCCCGCTCGCCTTGGAGGTAGGGGTGGAAGAACAGTCCATCTGCTCCGGGGGGAGACTGGGCCGCTTCGTCATCCATGATGGCGTAGACACTGCGCCCATCGCGTGCGGACTCCGCGAGTTCCTCCGCACAGAAGTGGTCGCGGAACCAGCGTTGAGCTCGGGCGGCGGTGTTGGTTGCGACTACCGTGTACCACATGTCGGGGACGACGTGTGAATAGGTCAGCGTGCGAGGATGGGGTACAGGGCGATCCGTCATGACATTGACATTGCCGGCTGTGGCCAGCTTGAGTATGCAACTGCCCGGCTCAATGGCCCCGGCGGCGTAGCCTTCAACGGCGGAATCGGAGCAACCGCAGACCACTGGGGTGCCTTCTGGCAAGCCGAATTCAGCAGCGGCAGCGGCCGTTACCTTGCCGACAACATCGGTTGGCGATACGAGTGGAGGGAGGATGTCGGTAGAGATATCGGCCAGACCGCAGAGCTCCTCTGACCATTGCTTGTTGGCCATGTCGAAGAAAAGCGTTCCCTGGGCCTCGATGGTATCCGTGCACCACTCACCGGTCAGCCGCCAGCGGACGTAGTCCTTGACGAACATCATGTGCGATGTACGCCGCAATGCTTCGGGTTCGCGGAGCTGGAGCCAGAGCATCTGCGGCAGCGTCCAGGTGGGCGCCGCCATCTGGAAGGCCGTCGCGAAGATCGTGTCGCCGTGTTGTGCGTTCAGTTCCGCGGACTCCGCAACGGCGCGCTGATCGGTCCACATGATGGTCGGGCGAACCACGTTCATCTGGCCGTCGAGGAGGACGGCGTTGTGGGTCGAGCCATCCAGGGCGATCGACCCGATGTCCGCGAAGTCGATGTCGCCGCGTTGCCGCATGTTGGCCAGAATGGCACGCACGGTCCTGCACCAGTCGCCGGGATCCTGCTCTGCCCATCCGGGGTGCGGGTGGGCGGTTTCGTACTCACCGAAGCCCTCGTCGAGAATGCGGCCGCGTTCGTCAATTGCAGTGACCTTGCAGCCGCTTGTGCCAATATCGATGCCAAGAAGAACCATGGTGTATTGCCGCCCTATTGAGCCGGGAAGAAAATCTCGCGCAGAGGGGGTCACTCCTGAAGGTTGTTTACACAGCGGACAATAGCTGATTTCATCAGCTCGTCCCCGAGAATAAGCAGGTAGCCAAGCCGGCATCCTGTAAGGCGCCGGTATATCTGGACCTGCTTTACTCCACCGCGGCGGCGTGGGCGGCGTCTTTGTGGGAGATGAAGCCGCGTGAGTTGCCGGTCATGATCCAGAGGTAGTACATGGTGTAGCCGGGAGCAGTGACCACCGGATGGTAGCCCTCGGGGATGGCGATGGTGTCGTCCTCGCGCACGGTGTAGGCTGCGTCTGTGGAGAGGTCGTCCGTGTAGACTTTTTGAATCCCAAAGCCCCCCGGTCGATCAAAGCGGAAGAAGTAGATCTCTTCCATGTCAATCTCATCCGGTGGGTTTTCCGTGTCGTGCCGATGCGGTGGGTAGGAGGCCCAGTTGCCTGAAGGGACCCAGGCTTCGCCGATGAAGAAATGCTGGGTTGGGAAGTCATCCCCGATCATCACGATGGCGTCGCGGGTGAAGTTGTCTTTGCCGATCCTCATGAAGGTCGATTCCACTTGGTCCGGTGTCACGAGACTGGGCTTGCCGGAGCGCTCGCACGGTGATTCGCAGACGGCCACCTCCACATCAATTGTGGCCGCAATGGTGTAGGTGAAACCCGGTGGCACGTAGACCGTGTAGGGATAGCCGGAGAACACATCGGCTCGCGCACCGATTTCGCCGAAGTCCGTACCGCCGGCGGTCACCGTGCATTTGCCGCCAAGCACGACGAGCACGATTTCGTTGCCCGCGGAGTTCGCGGAATGGGCTTCGCCGGCTGTGAGCTTGACCAAACCGAATCCGGTCATGGCCATGCCGTTATCACCGATGTCGAGGACGCGATTGAAGCCATTGGCTGCAGGGCAGGGGATGTGATGGTTCATGGGAGTGGTCCGTTGTCAGTGGTTCGTTGTCATAGGTTTCACACCACCACCGGCGTGATGTTCAGCCATTTGCAGAGGAGTTTGATCTCGGCCTGGATATCGGCGAAGCCTACGGTGTAGTGGTGCGAGAAGCCGCCGTCGATGATGGTCTCGGTCAGCGTCTGCAGCGGTGTGTCAAAGCGGATGCGCAGGGGATTTCCCGGCAACATCTGCGTCGTCTCCAGCCCCTCGCCGCTCGCGATCAGGAAGCGGTAGCTGCCGTCGATGTCTTCGCCCAACTGGGTGAAGGTGACCGGTCCACCCCTGAGCGGGAAGTCGTGAGTGATTCCTTTGACGTTTCCGCCGTCCATGACCGAGTGCAAACCCAGCGAACTGCAGCAACCTCGGGCGCAAAGCGACACCGGGGCTGCCCCGCAGTGCCAGCCGAGTCCGACGTTTTCCTCTTCCTCGAACGCGATGAGATCGCAGTAGAACGGGGCAGTTCCTGAGAGCTCCTGCAGCATCACCATGGCCACGGCACCGTAGACATCGCCTTCGCAGGCTGCGACGATTCCTTCGTCGGTGAGTTGCCCGAGGGTTGAGCAGACCCCGATCCCGTAGATATCGCCAATCTGAGGCCAGCATTTCACCGCGAAGCCGTCCAGCCCCAGCTTGTCCTTTAGTGCGATGAAGGCCCCGTATAGTCGTGCTCCCTTGCGCAGTTGCTCCTCGGGCACGCCCGTGCAGGCGCCGGCGCCTGCGGTGATGTGGGTGCAAGCTCGATCTGCCTCTTCGGGAGAGAGTTTGTCTGCGGCATCCACGATCTCGAGCAGGTCGATGTACTTGACTTCCACTCCCAGTTCCCGGCGCAGGGCCAGTTCGTTGAAACACGATGTGTAGAAGCCGGGCACACGGGATCCGACCATGCCAATGCGCGTCGTGCGCAGGCGTTTGATGCAGGCGGCCACGCGGAACTGCCGGGCCATGTCATCCGCAATGGTCTCGGGCGTTCCGTAGACGAAACTGTAGGGATGCCCGAGCTTGCGGAGGGCATGGCAGTTCATGTTCACAGCACAGAACGAGTTCGATTTGATACGCCCTCCGTCGAAGGGCGGCTCCGGCATGCCCCAGAAGATGACCGGTACGCCTACGCGTTGAGCCAGCAGCGGGGTCATGCTGCCGAGGGAGAAGGTGAGATAGTGAACGACCATTACGTCGACATCCTGACGTCGGAATTCCGCCGCCAGATCTTCCGCATCGGCATCGTCGGTCAGAAGCGGCCCGGCCACGAGTTCAACGCCAAGCGCTTCTAGGGCCGCGATTGAGCGCCGGCGCGTGTCTTCAAGCGTATCATTGATCCAGCTCAGTTTGGCTTGAGGCGCGTATCCGACTCTCAGCTGATTCATTGACTCTTCCTTATCGGACCGTGTGTATTTTCATTTCGCCTGGAGGTGACGTTCCACTTCCGTCCGGTTGGGGATCCCGGTTCGCCCTCCCAGCCTGCGGCACTTGAGCCCAGCCACAACCGTGGCGAAACGCATGCAGGCCTGCAGGTCAGGGCGCTGTTGGGCCTTGATGGACTCAACGTAACGGGCGGTGAAGGCCCCGTGGTACACATCCCCGGCCCCGGTGGTGTCGACCACATCCACGGGATACTGCCCTTCGTGGACAACCCGCTGCCCGTCGAATCCCAAGCTGCCGGCCGGTCCTGCTGTGACGCCGGTCCAGCTGGGGCCGAGGGTGCGGATATGTCGCGCCGCGGCCTCAATATCAGTCAGTCCGGTGAAGGTCTGAGCAAAGGCTTCAGAGGCGATGACGACTGTGCACAGGGCGATCACGTCACCAATTCCCGGAACGATGGTTCCGGCATCGAGGAAGACCGGGATGTCGTTCTTCTGCGCGATCTCCGCAGCGTGGATGGCCGCTTGCGTTTGGTGTCCGTCGAGGTGCAATGCCCGGGCTGAGCACACCAGTTCAGGGGTGACATCCTCAGCCCCGAGCTGGGCAGCTGTTCCGTGCGTCCAGGCAATACTGCGTTTCCCTGTCGGCTCCTCAATCCAGCAGAATGCGGCGGCGGACTCGGCTCTGGATCGCCTCCGGATGTGGTCGATGCAGACGCCTTCGTCGGTGAATGCCTGGAGTATTGCGTCGCTGCGCGTGTCGTCACCGACTACGCCGAGGAAAGCCCCGTCGAGCCCGAGGCGGGCTGCGGTCACTGTCGCGGTGGCGGCAGGTCCCCCTCCCTGGGTGAGGGTCCTCGAGATCTGAACCTTGTCATCGATGGGGATACAGGGCACGAGGCATAGCGTATCCCATCCGCAATAGCCGATGCCGAGCAGGTCGATTGTCTTGCGCTTGGGCATGGAGTGTTCGTCGTTCGTTCGCGTCACTCGTGTGTGGCTTCGGATCTCGATGTACGCCGCACGGCCCTCCGGGCGGCTCGTTGCGGAAGGCGGTCGGAGGCCCGCCCGCCGTACTGTCCAGAACTTCGCAGTCACATCCTTAGATACGCCTGGCGCACTGGCGCCAGCGGGCACCACTCATCTGTTACAGTCTGACGGCAACAGTAATGGCGCCGTCTTCGTGTGTCAATGAGAATATATGAAAGACTATGATAAAACCGTTATGATGCGCAGGTCTCGGGGACAGGTCCCGAGTGGTCCGGGTCGAAGTACTTCAACAGGTCTTTCTCGGCCTCCCACATCCGGTCGAACATCTCGCGGATCTTCGGCAGCGAGACCACTGCGGCTGTGATGGGGCACAGGCAGACGGCGTGATAGGCTGCTTCGCGGTCCTTCTCGAGGACGGCTTGTACGGCCAGCTCCTGAACGGCGACATGGGCGCGGTCAAGGGCAGCCAACTGGGGAGGCAGTGCGCCGACGTGGCAGGGGTTGATTCCGTGTGAATCGGTCATGCACGGGACTTCGACACAGCATCCATCCGGGAGGTTCGTGATCAGGCCGTGGTTCATCACGTTCCCGTTGAAACGGTAAGGGATGTCGCTCAGGATGGCATCCATGATGTGGATTGTGAACTCGTTCGATGTTCGATTGATATCTCCCACGGGGAGGCTCTCTTCGCCGTCGGCTCCGGTGTCCTTGAGCCAGTCCCGCACTCTTGGTTCATCCGTGAGTTCACGCTGGGGCAGATCGTAGTGCTTCATCAGGGCGTCCGTACGTCTGAAATAGGGCATGTATTCGGAATCGTGTCGGTTGCTTTCGGTGGGGAAGTAGCCGAAGTGCCGCATGATTTCGAAGCGAACGTCCTCGTCCTTCGTCTTTTCGGGGTTGTCCAGAAGGGCTCGCAGGTCAGGGTAGAGGTCGCGGTCTTCATGGCGGTACTCGAGGAACCAGGCGAGGTGGTTGATGCCCGCACACAGGTAGCGAATCTCGTTTGGCGGCAGGTCGAGGCGACGTGCCAGGACCCCGTTCGTGCCCTGCACGCCGTGGCACAGCCCGACGTTGCGTACATTGGTGGCTGCGTGGTGAACCCAGGTCAGCATGGCCATTGGATTGGTGTGGTTGAGGACCAACGCGTTGGGCGCCAGTCGCTCAACATCATGGAGAATTTGCAGGTGAACCGGCGCAGTGCGCAGGAAACGGAAAACGGCACCGACGCTGACTGTATCGGCCACCGACTGATCCACGCCGTATTCGCGCGGGATATTCACCTCCGCGTTGAACGGAAATCCCCAGTAAGCTCCCCCGCCTACGGCGACTGACGTGATCACGAAGTCGGCTCCGGGGAGTGCCTCGCACCGGTCTGCTGTTGCATGCACCCTGGTCGGCAAATCGAACTTCTCTACCGTGCGTTTGACGTATTCGCAGACCTTGTTGAGGCGTCCCGCGTGCAAGTCTACCAGCCAGATTTCCCCCTCGCGAAGGCGCGGGTTGGCCATGATGTCGACTGAGAGGCGTCCCCCAAACCCGCTTCCCGCTCCGATAATCACAATCTTGGTCATCGCTGACTCCGTGTCTGTCGTCGTCCGCCACGTTCCCCGACCGGCCGGGTGCCGGTGAGTGCTGGGCCTCCGTCAATGGTAATGGCAGGCGGTCAGCTTGTCAATGATAAAACATGCAATAAAGTGAGAGAAGATGATTAGAACGGTGTCGATCAGGTAAGAGCGAGAGATCGCACGATGGTGAGTCAACTCAGCGAGATTCGGCGGCGCGAGCTGCTGGCTGTGGTAAAGGAACGCGGGCATTGCACGATTGGTGAGCTCTGTGAGCGCTTTGCCATTTCCGTGCCTACGGCTCACCGCGACATCAATGTTCTGATGGCTGACAGCGCGGTTCGGAAGGTCCATGGCGGGGTCGAGTATGTGCCTGAATCAGAGGGCACCAGTTCATGGAACAGTGGCTTCGAGGTCCGCATCAGTCGTCACCGGGCTCGGAAGCAGGAGGTTGCGTGTAAAGCGATCAGGTTGCTCGAGCCGGACGACGTGGTCTTTCTGGACTCCTCGACCACAGCCCTGTATCTGGCTCGAGAGCTGATCCGCTCGGATCTGGGCCGACTCACGATCGTGACGAATTCAGGGTGTATCGCGAGTGAGTTCCACCGTTTCTCCCGAGACACTACGTTGATCAGCATTGGGGGGATCTACAACGCCCAGCTGAATTCGTTCCTTGGCGGGATCGCCCGGGGAACGATGGAAGGTCTGCGGATCAACAAGGTCTTCCTCTCGGCCGTTGGCGTCTCAGAACACGGCATTTTCACGTTCCACGAGGACCATGCAGTATTCCTGGGGCGGCTCATTGAGCGGTGTGAGACGGGGGTGTTGCTGGCGGATTCATCGAAGTTCGGCCGGGAAGCCCTGTTTCGCATTTGCGGGTTAGGAGAGCTCGGGGTGGTTGTCAGCGACTGCAAGCTGGAGCCCGAGGGGTGGTTGGCAGACTCGGGACTGTCGCTGCTCTGACCCGGATGTTGCACGAATCATCCACTCTCTGTGGAATGGGGCGACTGGAAGGGGGTCAACAGGAGCCCGGTGAGGGTGTGCCAACGGGGGGCTTCGTACTGCGTGAGTCCGAAGCGGATCGTGTGGAGATCACCGCGCATTCGGAACGACCTGAAAAGGCGATCCCAGACGGACAGCAATGAGGTGTAGTTCGAATCGGTTTCGGGTTGCAGGTGCGAATGGTGGAGTTTGTGCATCGCGGGGGTGACGATCACCGTTCGAAGCAAGCGATCGAGGGCAGGGGGAAGGCCGATGTTCGCATGCTGGAATTGCACACAGGAGAGCATCGTCAGGTCGTAGAGGGCCACCTCCCACAGCTGGAGTCCAAAGGCCAGAATCAGCAGGATGCGAAGAACGCCGGAGATCATGATCTCACCCGGGTGGAAACGCGTGGCGCTGGTAACATCCATGTGTGGATCGGAGTGATGCATCCGGTGGAAGCACCAGAGGAAGCGAATGCGGTGATTGGCCCGATGCCACCAGTAGGTCGATGCATCGAGAAGAAGGACAGCGCAGACAGCGCACCATCGCGCTCCGAGCCCCAGGGCGTTCAGCAGTCCCCAGTTTTTGCCAGCAGCGCTCTCTGCGGCCCACGCCCACGTCGCAGCGATGAGCAGAGCTGTGAGGGCGGTGTTCAGCAGGGAAATCGCGATGTTCAGGCTTCCGTGGCGAACGCGCTGCAGCCGTTTCCCGGCAAAGAATGGGAAGTAAGGTCGCGCTGTCTCCCAAAGGCAGAAGAGCAACAGGAAGAGGCCGGCGGCGATCGGCCCTGCCGTCTGAACCGGGCGGCGTGACCGGGGTTGGATCTCCAGGCGGCGGTCCTCAGCCAACAGCTGTCCCCACATGTCATCGTACGGGTGAACTTTCGTGACGACTCTCTCTTCACTGTCGACAACTTCCCGCCCTTCGTTGGCCCAGGCGAAGATGGACCCCCGCAGATTCAGGACCGACGTGAAGCCAAGAGCCTGGAGGCGGGCCGCAGCCTCGGCGGAACGGAGCCCCACCGAGCAGTACAACACGATCGGCGTGTCCCGACCGACACTTCCGTACGTGCTTTGCCAGTTGGTCTGCGGTGGGCGACACGCGGCCCCCGGGAGGTGGGCGGCCCCGTGTTCTTCCGGCTCCCTGACGTCTATCAGGAGGGGGGGCGGGCGTTCGGAGTCGGTCAGCCATTTGGCCAGGTCGCCGGTTGAGATGCTGCGCACCTGCGGATAGCGCCGGTCTATGTCTCGCGACATCTCTGTCAGGCTTGACGGGACGTCGCCCCCCCCGCATCCGAACAGACAGAGCGCTGCGATGATCGGCAGGGAACGGGCTGTGGATCGGTGTGGATGCATCGCGTGTTCGCGGTCCATTGTTTTCGTCGGTCCTTATTGGCAGCGTAACATACCGCCAATCCCGGGAGGCCCGCTGGCATCTATGCCGGGCTTGAGCTAATAGTGATGCGAGTGCCCCAATAAGAGTCACACGAGGGTCGTCAGCGAAGGAGCCGGACAATGGATGTGAGACTGCTGAATAATCTGCCGCCGTGGGAGTGGCCGGAAGACGCGGACGCGGTGCTCCTGGCCGCTCTGCGTTGTGACCAGACATCGGAAGCAGACCGGATTCTGGCCGCGGAGCTGGCCGGGGACTGTGTCGTGATGAACGACGAACTGGCCGCCGCTCTCCTGGTGATCGTGGCGAGTGACAGCGAGTCGGAGGCATTGCGCTCACGAGCAGCCATTTCGTTCGGGGCGGCACTCGAGTGTGCCGACCTGTATGGATTCGAGGATCCGGATGATGTACCCGTCTCCGAGGGGATGTTCCGCAAGATCCAGGATGGCCTGCGCGGGCTGGCCATGTCTGCCGATGTGCCGGTGAGTGTCCGCCGTCGAGTCCTTGAAGGTTCGGTACGTGCGCCTCAGGACTGGCATCCCGGGCTCGTGCGTATGGCCTATGGCAGCGGGGATCCGGACTGGCGCCTCACATCGGTGTTCTGCATGCGATTCATTCGTGGGTTCGACAACCAGATCGTCGAAGCACTGCAAAGCCCGGACCCACGGATTTTCCGTGAGGCCGTGCTCGCTGCGGGGAGTTGGGAGCTGGGAGCTGCATGGCCAGTGGTCTCAGCCCTTCTCAGCTCGCCGGATACAGACAAGGAGTTGCTGCTCGCAGCCATCGAGGCCGCTGTCGACATCCGCCCCGCGGAGGCAGCTCTGGCCTTCGATGGCCTCCGCCACCACGACGATGAAGACATCTGTGATGCGGTCTCCGAAGCGTTGCAGATGGCTGAGGCGCTGGACGAGGATGACCAGCTCTGGTGACCGGCGGCGGGGCCGATGAATGAGGCGAAACTTAGCAGCCTTTCAAGGTGAGAGGGGCCGTTGCGACGCGCCGATCTTTGTCTCCAGGCCAGAAACTGAGCAATCGGCGGATGGCACCGCCTCCCACGTTGACGCAGCCACCTCACAGGAGCGACGCGCTTAGTTCCGGGGCATTGGGGGGCAGGCCGGCTTCGTGGTCACGGGACTCTAACGGGAGTCGACGCTCTCTCCTCGTCGCAGGATGAGTACCCAGTCCTGGTTGTCGGGAGGGAGTGGGAGGAGGCACCCGTTGTTCTCTGTGCGGACCGTGTTTGCGGCGAGGCGCTTTCCGGTTCTCGGATCGTGCCAGGCGGCCGTGTAGACGGCTCCCGTTCTGAGCCCGTTGAGGCGACGTCCATGGATCCGTTCTTCCCGCGGGAAGTAGACGACGAACGCGTTGTCTCCGTCAGCCTTCGTGACCACTCGCCGGGGCGGTTTGGAGGCGTAGACGTTACGCAACGGCTCGGGCGTGTTTGTCGGTCGCCTGACGACGATCGGGTGGCGGAAGAGGGCGTGATCCCAGTTCATGTTCGGTCCGGCCTCGACGGCGAGTTCGAGGAACATCGGGTTCTCCGCTTCCTTCGAGAGATCGACGGCTCGGTAGAGCCAGCCATGAGAATGGACGTGCTCCTTCAGCTGGGTCCGGCCGTTGATGCGAACGGAAAAGGTGACTCCATCGGACGGGTTCTTGGGGTCCTTGAGATTCGCCTTCCTGTTCATCCCGAGGGCTAGGACCAACGTGATCCGTTCGTTTGCCTTGGGGCGAGGCAGGTCATACTTGGGGTAGGTCAGGACCGCCGGTTCCCCCACCTTTGGGTGCAGGAAGATGCTCTTCAGCATCGACTTCCCCGTGTTTTCTTCGTGCAACCGGCACCAATGCTCGTTCACTGCTGCGGCTTCGGGGAAATGATCGACGAGAGAGTAGAGCGTTTCCACGCTTGCCATGCCGTCTCGTTCTGTGGTGACTGTGACGGCATCCGGTGCGGGTGCCAGCTGCCACCACTGAACCGACTCGTAGATCGCTCGGAGGTGCCCCATATGCGTTGCTCCGGGACGCTCCAGGGCCTCCCACCACGGTGTCGGCGTCCCCCAGTTGTCGAAGCGGGTGTCCTTCTCATCCTGAGTTGGGTACCAGAGACCGTGGGAGCCGTACGTGTAGCCGAACGAGCCGGACTGGATGGCCTCGTAGGCGGCTTCGCGTACCTCCGGTGCCCGGTGTTCGTGGATCCCTTCGTACCGGCATTCCGCTTCCAACACAGGTTTGGCCGGCTCGCGTCCGTACGCGTCCAGGTAGAGCGCTGCCGGGGGGACGGCTCCGTGACCGCCCTGGAACATGATGAAGTCGTACCAGGGCTGTTCCCACGCCTGCCGCTTGTCGCCTTTGTGGTACCAGGGATGGATGCTCATCGCGCGATGATGGGGGTCCATGTCTTTGATGTATTGGCCGAGTGCCAGGGTTCGCGGGACACGGTCCTGAGCGTCCTTGACGTTGTACTCGCCGCAGACGAGCCAGGTGGTTGCGTGGGCGCCGTACCGAGCCACGACATGGCGCCAGAGGAGGCGCCAGTCTTCGGCTTTGAGCGGGTTGCCCGTCCAGCCCATGCCGATGACCGGGATGAGGCCGTTGTCATTGGCAATGTCCATGTACCGATCGACGCGTTGCCAGTAGGCCGGATCCCAGTCGGCCCCGCGCTTACCACTGGTGAATGGGCTTACACCGCCGATTTCTCCCAGGAACGCCATGTGGATAACCGTGAATCGCTGGTGTCCTCTCTTTTCGATCAATGCTTGGTAAGCAGAGGGAATCGACGGATGGGTTGACCCCTCCAGGGGCATGAGATCCGATGGGCAGAACCACCAGGTATCGCCTAACCAGAAGAACGGTGTGCCATCCGCATAGGTCAGGTGGTGGCCATCCTTACTGACCCGCAGCAGGCCTCCATGGGTGTGCAGGGGGTTGGGCCCCGCTGCGGGTTGTGCGGTGAAGTGTCCTGTCTTCCCGTGGAGTCCGGGATCGCGGCGTCCGACCCGGTCATCTCGAGGGTAGATGAGGCAAACCTGGAAGCGAACAGTTCCGTGCTCTTTGACCACGGCATCCACGCCCACTTCCGCCGTGAAACGTCGGCACCCGGGGGGGAGGGCATAGGCGATCCGACTGTGGGCATGCGTTCCGAGCCCGCGCTCGAATGTCTTGTCGCCGATTCGGAGTGGTTGTCCCGGGACGTTTGTTCGCAGGCCCAGCTTGCCGTGTCCCTGAGAGGCGGATAGCGGCTTGAGTTCATCGAGGTACGTTTTCCGGCCGTCCTCGCCCACCAACGCGGCGTTTGCCCAATCCGCATGGTCATAGCTGGCGCCGTCGTCAGCGTCGCTCACGACGAGACGGATTTCCGCTGCTCCTTCGGTGGGCACCTCCACCTGCACCGGACGCTCTCCCCCTCGCACCGTTCCGCTGTCATAGGCGGTCACCACTCGCACGGATGCCCGTTCCACAGCTTCGGTCTGGTAGCGCCATACTCCCGGAGTGGGCGGGGTGAAGCGCAGGCGCCATGTCCGGCCTCCATCCCAGAAGCCCGGGACGTCATAGACCCGTCCGTCCGGCCCGGTGAACGTTGCTCCGAAGACGACGTGCTGTGGCTGACCCTCGTGGTTATCGGCCGCTGTGAAGGTGAACTCAGAGACCCGCCACTGTCGGTGGACGGATGGCGGAGCGGCCGACAAGACGTGCCCGGCGCAGCAGAGGATCACGATGATAGCGGTGGTCTTGTCCACGTTCACGCCCCTGCAACGAAGAGGTCAATCTCGGCTGCGGTGGCAAGCGTCCCTCCGTCTGCTGCGGCGAGGGCCACGAACTTGAGGTAGCGTCCCGTCTGTGGCTGGGTTAGCTCGGCGATCTGCTGAATGGGATTGCTCTGGATGTTGTCGAAGCGTCCGGCAGCAACCGGCTCGCCCCATTCGGCGACAGACGATGCGAGGTAGACTTCGTAGCGTTCCACGATTCCGGCGCCATCGCGCGCACGCTGCCGTGGCAGGTAACCGAAGGCCGTTGCGGTGACCTCCTCGCCGAGGTCGATGCAGAGCTCGTGCGGATAGGTCTCAGCGGTGCTCTGCCAATGGGTGAGTTCATCGGCGTCGATGGCATTGGCAGCGCTGTCTGCTCCGTTGTCGGCCGGAATAACTTGCCAGGCGTCCTTGGCCAACCCGAAGCGGCGCGCCATCGATACGAGGTCACCCGGGACCAAAACGCCCGGATTGTCCGCTGCGTAGACCGCAGCCGTGACCGTTCCTCCGCGCGGAAGCGAGAACGGGGCCGTGTAGAAGGGGGATTCCGGTGAGGGAGTGGATCCGTCGAGCGTGTAACGGACCTGGATGCCTTCACCGGCACCGACGGTGACCAGTCCGTCGATCGTGCGGGTGATTCGCGGGTCGGACGCAAAGCGTGGGGAGAGGAACAGGCCAACCGTGGAGACCAGAGGGCAAGCCTTGGCATCCGCGATTCGGATTCGGACCCGGGAGGCCGTTGTTACTGGAAACCGCAAGATCCGTTTGTAGCCGATTGTTGTGGCAGTCGCGATCTCGGTCCACGTACCGTCCGTCTCCACATCCACGGACCATGATTTGACCCGTTGGCCCAACGCGATAGGCTCCCGGGTCAGGAGGCGATCGAAGGTCGTGGGACCGCCGAGGTCCAGGATGAGTTCGGCCGCGGTCACCCCATCGTCGGTGGCCCAGTAGGTGTCGCTGTTCCCATCCAGGACGTTGCTCGGGCTGAACTGTTCATCGGGGCCCCGGACGTTGCTTGCGGAAACTGCTGCTCCCTGTGCCAGGTCATCCGCGAAGGTAGCGTCCAGAATCCGGCGCATCTGCCGCAGGCGTTCGACGTCGGTCTCGTGGATCCGGCCGCGTCGGTCCGGGGGAAGATTGAGCAGGAACGAGCCGCTGCAGCCGATGGATTGATAGTAGATGTCCAACAGCTGCTGGACGGTTCGGACGCGGTGGTCTTCACGGGCGTGGTAGAACCAGCCCGGCCGGATTGAGACATCCACTTCCGGTGGCAGCCAGGAAGAGCCGTCTTCATGGCCCTGGTTTAGCTCCGCGGAGACCGCAAATCCCGGGCACCAGCCTTCGGTGTTGAGGGTGAGCCAGTTTGTCTCGTTGCCTTCGCCGCTCTCGTTTCCGACCCAGCGGATGTCCGGACCGACATCGCTGAAGATGACCGCGTCCGGCTGCAGTTCCCTGACAATGGCCCACGTGGTCGGCCAGTCATAGTAGGTCTTCTTGTCGATGGTTCGACTCTCGTTCGCGCCTCCGTAGTAGCCGTCGCCGCCGTTTGCCCCGTCGTGCCAGACCTCGAAGATGGGCCCGTATTCCGTGAGCAGCTCTCGAAGCTGATTGCGGTAGCACTCGACGTACTCCGGGGTCCCGTAGAGGGCGTGGTTGCGGTCCCAGGGCGAGAGGTAGACACCGAACTTGACGCCGCGACGGGCGCAGGCGTCGGCCAGTTCCCGCACAACGTCGCCTTTTCCATCACGCCACACGCTGTTCCTGACCGAGTGCTCCGTGTACTTGGAGGGCCACAGGCAGAACCCATCGTGATGCTTGCAGGTCAGAATCAGCCCCTTCATCCCTGCTTCTTCCGCGACCGCCACGATGTGGTTGGCATCGAAATCGGTCGGGTTGAAGATCGTGGGCGACTCATCACCAAATCCCCACTCGAGGTCGGTGAACGTATTTGTGGTGAAGTGCAGGAAGCCGTAGAATTCCAGCGCATGCCAGTTGAGCTGGCGAGGGCTTGGGAGGGCGCCGTAGGGTTCGGGGATGGTGGTCATATGGGGTTCCTCAGGCTGTGAGATGCGTGCGTCGGAAAACCCAATGTAGCACGCGAGCCATGGAGGGGAAGTGTTCGGCGGCGGTCAGCCGGACGCCGACGTGAGATCTTCGATCACGGCCGGCCGCGGCATGAACCGTGTGGCCCCCTCGGCATTCGGTCCGACCACGTTGATTTGGCCTGTCCCCGCAACGGGCTCGTGCAGACCATCTCTGTTCGGATCCGCGTAGGCTGCAAACCAGGCGTCGAGCTTGCCCTTGAGGGCCATGATGCGCTCAGCGTGTTCGGTGACCTCTGCCAGATTGGTGATCTCACCCGGATCGGCCGTGAGGTCGTAGAGCTCGTTCGGGCCCCAGGGATGGCGATGCACGTACTTCCAGTCATGTGACCGGATCATCCGCACCAGGCCGTACTCGTGGTGGACGACAACGCAGTCTGTTTCGGGCATAGACTCGCCGCGCAGGAGGGGGGCGAAACTGCGCCCCGGGGAAGGCGGCAGGGAAGCATCTTCCGGACCAGGCACTCCTGCCATGTCCAGAAGCGTCGGGAAGACATCGTAGTGACTGAGCAGCTCGCGGCGCGTTTGCCCCTCGGGCACGATGCTCGGCCAGCTGACGATGCAAGGGACTTTGACGGAGGTGTCGTACATGTTCAGAGGGTACGTGCCATTGCCCTTCCCGAAGATGCCGTGATGTCCCATGTTCATGCCGTTGTCGCTGGTGTAGAACACGAGCGTGTTCTCGCGTAGCCCGTGTTCATCCAGCCAATCGAGGACGCGCCCGACTTCTTTGTCCATCTCTTCGATGGCGGCGAAATAGCCACTGAGGAGTTCGCGTCGGTTGGAGCCGTCCGGGTTGAGCCACGGGCGCTGCATTTGGGTTGGGTTGAGTGGGACATCGGGGATGGTGTCGAATGCACAGTGTTCGCAGTATCGGTCGAAGGTCTCTTCCGGGTGTTGGTCTCTTCCCCAGGGGCTGTGTGGGGCGGTGTAGTGGCAGCTCAGGTAGAAGGGCGAGTCGTTCGCCGTCTGTGCGTCCATGAAGGTGATGGCGTTGTCGGTCACGACCTTCGTGAAGTAGTCCGTGTCCCACTCCGGTTCACGACCGTCTTCGTGGACCATTGGTGTGCGCCGGTAGGGGCCGTTGCCGAGGGCGTTGACCCGCCAGAAGGAGAAGCTCTTCTGGGGGCGACACTCATCGCCTACGTGCCACTTTCCGCTGAGGCCACAGGTGTAGCCGTTCTCAGCCAGGATGTCGGTGTAGGCTGTCTGGCCGTCGAGATACTCGATGGCTTTCCCGTCGCCATGTCCGAGGAGAGGATTCCTGCCCTGCCGGATGCGAATGAAGTCGTGGACGCCGTGTTGGGAGGGGATGCGTCCGGTAAGGATGGTCGCTCGGGCTGGGGAGCTGACCGGGCAGGTGCAGAAGTAGTTCTCGAGGCGTGTTCCCCGTGCCGCCAGCGCATCGAGGTTGGGCGTACGGATCTCGGTGTTGCCCGCGCAGCCCAGGGCCCACGCGCCCTGGTCGTCGGTGAGGATGAAGACGATGTTCGGTCGGTCCGGATCCCGGCTGGCCATGGTCTGTTCTCCCTGCTGTGTGTACTGGGGATGAGCACCAATACGCTAGCGTGAGAGACGGTGAGTGGCAATGGAGACGGTGTCGCCTCCCGGGGAGACACGGCTCCACGGAGTGTCGCCCTCCAGGAAGGCAGAAGGCAAATGCCGAGGCGGAGCCCGGCGGTGCTAGGGGAATGACCGCTCCCGCAAGTCGCGGCTCTGACAGACACGCCGGCCATCGGCGTTCCCGGGTGCGCCATGGTGAACGGGAGCCCCCATTCTCGGTTGCCACGTCGATCAACGCGCGAGCGGCGGCTACCGGGGGCGCGAAGGTCAGGTGGGCCTTGTCACCTGGCGTTCGCGACCCCAATACGCGGGGGTCTGGGGGAGAGCTTCTTCCCCAGCGGGGCGTGGGGCTGGCCCCACATCCATCCATCCATCCATCCGTCCGCGCTCCAACGTGTCCGCCTCCTGAGAGTTGACGCTTACGGTTGCAGCGGGTACACGCCGTCGAGAAATGTTGCGTCTGCGGGGGGAAGTCCGAAGTCCGGGATTTTCAGGAGCTCGCCGTCGCGTTTGGCGGATTCGTGTGCCATGATGCCGGGGGCGTTGTAACGGGCCGCCAGCCAGACGTGGTTCGGGGGCAGTTTCTGCTCCGTGACACAGCGAATGAAATCGTTGGTCAGAAAGAGGTGTGTGCCTTCGTGTCCATTAGGCAGTCCGGCGAACTCCAACGGGAGATTTTCGTAGGTCTGGGCCGGTGAGATGCCTTGGAACGTCTCTCCCAGGTATTCGTCAGGGAGGCCTCGGCGGTTCTCTTCGGTGATCGTGACTCCGCTGAACACGCACAGATCGTTGTAGTCCTTCTTCCTGAGCTTGACCGAGTCATGTGCCTCCCTGTAGGGGATCGTGCCGTCAGCACCATAGCCTTTCGGGAAGTCCAGCCAGGTGAAGACATTCGAGAGGATTCCCTCCTCGCGGGGTTGCTCCTGATAGCAGCCCTTGGTTCCGGTGATGGTCATTCGGTCCATCATGCTGTGGGCTGTTCTGCGGAATTCGCAGACTCGTGCACAGCCCCCATCGGAGGTCTTGAACATGGCCGTCTCATTGCTGAACACGTTTTGCCACTCGCTCAGAGCGGGATCGAAGATGCCATCGGGATCGTCATCGACGTAGCCGAAGCAGGTGACCTCGGTCATCCGCCGGAAGGTCACGCTCAGGATGAAGGCGGTCGAGTGGGTCGGGTAGAGCATGGGGGGGTAGCTTGCGAAGCGTTCCCAGTCGGGACTGTTGGCGCGATAATAGGCGCGGTAAAAGTGGGCCATGTCGTGGTGGTATTGCCCCTCGCCGTAAACGAACTTCCCGAACTCTCCCGCGGCGAACTTCTCGCGACAGAAGGTGGTCTGGGCCCGGTAGTAGCTGGTTTCCGCGAGCATGTAGGTCAAACCAGTCTCTTCCACAGTCTTGACCAGTTCTTCGAGTTCTTCCATCGTCGCAGCGGAAGGCACGGCACTGTAAACATGCTTGCCGGCTTTGAGGGCCTGAACGGCTTGCGGGCCGTGTTTCCAGCGTTGGGTGAACAGGGCGATGCAGTCGCAGTCGCTCTTACATAGCTCATCCAGCGAAGGGAACGTCTTTTCAACTCCGAACATCGCGGCCTGTTCGGCCAACGGCTCAGCAAGGAGGTCCGAGAGATAGACCTCGTCTACACCGGGGTGTGCCTGAAACAGGGGAATGAACGATTTGCTGAAACCGCCTGCCGCTCCGCAGATACCAACCTTGAGTCCCATTTTACTTCCTCCTCAGTCGATCAGTGGGTTTGGGGCCTTGGCGTCCTTGTCGGTCCCGTAATTGTCGCGCTTGTTGTAAGTAATGTAGGCATCGGCGTCTTCGATCCTGCCGGTCTCGATGTAGTTCTCCCGGACATCATCCGTAGGGGGGCGGGGCTGCGAGTGATCCAGCTTCCATGGGCGTTCCGTGCGGAAGGGGCTGCTGAATTTGTTCTGGAGGACGCCCTTTTTCTCGAGGTGGTCCATGCATGCCCGGATGCAGCCGGAGGCTCCGCCGATCGCTCGACCGTAGCCGTAACGGCGGGGGTATTCCTTGAGAAAGGGGTTCAGCTCGTTGTCATGACCGCCCTGGATCCCTGCCTCGCAGGCCAACGGATTGAGTTTGGCCCATTCCAGTTCGTGGCCTGCCACCGTGACCTTGACGGTTTCGGTTGTGCTGATGGCTCCTGTCGGGCAGTGCTTGGCACAGAGCATGCAGCGGTCGCAGATCTTTCCCTCGAAAATGGGATCTGGTTCGAGCTCGGCGTCCGTGAGGCAGAGAGCGAAGCGCTGCCTGGGACCGAACTGCGGCGTCAGAAAGACCTTGCTGTAGCCTATCTCCCCCAGCCCGGCCAGGAAGGCAGCCAGACGGAAGTGGACGAGAACATCGGGGTGCGGTTTCTCGTCCCCCACGGGTACACTCCACCCGTCGCGGAAATTGCCTGTCACCGGGTTGATGGCTTCGCCGCCGTTGGCGTTGAGCATGGCAACGGTCTCGTGCCCCTCGTCTTCCAGGAAATTGGTCAGATTCCAGAGGGTCATGGGGGCATAGATTTGGTTGAGGGCAGCGTACCCCATGGACGGGTAGGTTGTGTAAAGCGTGCCTTCCTCGACGCCCCGTAGGGATCCGCGGGCAATGCGGAAGCCCATGACGATCATGGATTTGGCGTTGGGCGCGATGTAACGCGGGTCCATTTGCTTGGGCGCGCCCTCCCAGCGGGTCATTGGAGCAATGCCCACCAGATCTGCTCCTTGAGCCCGAGCAAAGCGTTTGACGTCGTCTGCAGTGATCATCTACCTACTCCGGTCTATCGACACCACGTTCGAATGCAATCTCAAGATGGCGGCCGAGCTCGTCCGCACAGTTGCGCAGGAGCGCTACGCGCCTGCTGACATCGACTCGGCCTTCGGCGACAAAGAACGATGGGAAGGACTGGGAGAGAGCCGCGAGGAGTTCCCCATTAGTGCGGCGGACAGCGACACCGACGGCATGAATCCCCTCGGCCGCCTCATCAATGCACTCTGCAAAGCCGCGCTCACGCGTCCGGGCTATGTCGCCACTGAGTGCGCTCTGAGAGGTCCTCGTCGCACCAGTCAGTTTCGCCAACGACTCCCCACCGGTTGTTTCCTCAAGCCAGGCCTGTCCTCGCTCAGCGAGAATGACCTTTCCCGCGGCTGAGCAATGGAACTGCTTCTGCCACTTCTGGGGCTCCGACACCCGGATCACATTGGTGCCTTCCGTGTGCGCGACCATATATAGGCGTCCGTCACACTCGATCCCCAGAAAGGCGTTGTCGCCCGTGTCGCAGGAGAGCTGGAGCATGTGTGGCAGAGCCACACGCCGGAACTCCCGGAAAACGCTCTGCTCCTGCCCCAGGAAGAAGCACTGCGGCCCGAGGTGGTAGCGTCCTAACCCATCCTGGGTCAGGTACCCCCGGCTCAGGAGCGTTCGGGCCATGTTGTTTGCCGTGTTTGGCTTCAGAGCCAACTCGTGCGCAATCTCGCCCGAACGCATGGCGCCACGCTGCGGGAGAAGCTCCAGCAGGTCCAAAGCGTTTTCCAGGGACTGGTTCAGAGATTTTCGCGGAGCGGACATGGCCCCACCATACTACAATAATAATGGGCAACAACCAGTACAGCTGTTCAAGGAGTGTGAATAGCTGGGTCTAACGGGATTGGCCGGCGTGGGTTGCGCTTGCGATATCGGCAAGTCTGATCAGGTTAGGGGCTGGCCGCGGTTATGCGTGTGCGGACCAGTATTTGGAGTATTCATGCAGACGCCCGAGATGACGGGATGTCAGACTCAAGGAGCGACGACACATGGCAAGCGAACTCAAGGTAGGTATTCAGCTCTATTCGGTGCGTGATTTCACCGGAGATGACACATTCAAGGACATCCTCTCGCAGTTGGCGGAGTTCGGTTTCGAAGGCGTGGAGTTTGCCTGGAAGTACGGGGGAATGTCGCCTGACGAACTGGCGGCGTTCCTGCAGAGCATCGGCCTGAGTTGCTGTGGCTTGCACGTGCAGTTGGCGGAGCTTCAGGACCCCAACCACCTTGTTTATGAGTATGCGCTGGCCTGCAAGAGCCCCTTCATCACGACGAGTTTGTGTGGGCGCACCGACGAGTGGGGTGAGCTTGTCCCGCAGGTTGGTGAAGCCGCCGCGATTGCCGCAGGGAAAGGCCTTCAGTTCACCTACCACAACCACTGGCATGAGTTCGAGAAAAGTGAGGGAGTCTACCTGCAGGACATCCTGCGCGACCAGAGCGATCCTGAGGTGGTGAATTTCGAGCTTGATTTGGGCTGGATCAAGAAGGGCGGGGAAGAGCCGATGGCCTACTGGCAGACCTATGCGGGCCGCGTGCCGCAGATTCACCTGCGCGATTTCAGCGTTGAGCAGGACTCTGTGTGTGACGTTGGGGTGGGGTTCATTGATATGAAGGCCGTCGCAGCTCAAGCTCGAGAGCTCGGAACGCAGTGGCTGATCTACGAACAGGACACCTACCCGATCTCGGCCATGGCGAGTGCCGGGGCGTGCATCGAGCGCGTCCGTGAAGCGGGAGTGCTCTGAGGGGAAGAACTGTGGCGCGGGGTCTCTGAGACCGCCAGCAAGTGATGTCGGCTCGAGACGCGCCGCTCCACTTCAGCGTTTGGTGTGGCCCCACATGTCGTCGGCATTCGTACGGATTGCGGTCGTATTGTACCAGGCGACGCTCCCTCCAACACGAAGCACGTTCGCCCCGTTGTTGTGCCGCCCGTCGAAGAATTGGTTGAAGGTCCCGATGTTGCAGATGGGGCAGCGAACCAGTGGCTGGAGATTGTGTTGCTTGTCGGTTGCGATCAGGACTTCACTGGGGCGCTTGAGGTCGGAGAGGCGAATCATGCCGCCGTTGTCGCTGTTGCTCGACGGGCGTTTCCGCCAGTTACAGTCACGACACAGGTGACGCTCGTTGACCCCGTAGCTGATCACCGTTCCGCAGCGCTTCGTCCGGATCGGGTTTCCAGCCGGGCAGGACAGGATCGCCTTGTCGGCGATATTGCGGACCATCGTGACCCCGATACGCTGGTCGTAGTTGCAGGCGCTCGCGAAGCCCCACACGGTACCCATGCAGCGCGCCGGCAACCACTCGTCGTAGTCGTCCGCGTAGAATTGGAACATGAGCCCGAGCTGCTTCATGTTTGATGCACAGGTGATCGTGTGGGCTCTGTCTTTGGCCTGGCGCAACGCGGGCAGCAGCATGGCTGCCAGAATCGCGATGATCGCGATGACGACAAGGAGCTCTATCAGTGTGAACAGACTGTGAGGACGATTCGGTCGGGAGTGACGCATTGTGTTTCCTTTACTCATTCTCAGGATCAGAGCCGTAATCTAATGATATACCATAGTTTCAGCTACCAGCGCAAGAGCAAACTGATGTCTGAGCACGAGATCTTCCTCTGCAGGCGGCGTTACATGGCAAGCTGGAGACAGACTCGCTTGACTCTTTCCAGGTACTGCATCGCCCTGTGGATCGCTGCCGTGCTGCTCATCTGCCCGTGCTTCGTTCCGCTTCAGTTCGCTCAGGAAGCGAACGGTGATGGCCACTATGCTGCGCTGCCCCTGGGGCAGAGCACGTTGACTATTGGTTCTCTCGGGGGGCTGTCGTTGTCGTGCGGAGAGCGCACGCTCATCGCGAGCACCCGCGTCGTCATTGCCACTCCGGGCTGGCGAAGCACCGTATCGCAGAGCGCCTTGGAGCTTGAGGACGGGTATCCCAAGCTTTCCGAAGGCGCGTACGTTTTTCGCGGCTCACTGGAAGACAAGACGTCCGGATGTGTGTGGACATTTGAGCAACGGGTGGAAGCGAAGGGGAAGACTGCTGCTGTCACCTGCATGGTCAGCCCATCGATTGACACGGTCGTCGCGGAGGCCGCGCTGTTTATCGACCTCCCTGTGAGTTCATGGGCAGGGCAGGACGTGTTGCTGGTCCCTTCGAACAGCGGACGTTTTCCGAAGGAGCAGGCAAAGCCGCGACACTTCATGTCGGGTGGGGCCATTGCAGCTGTCTTGGGAGCGGGCGGGGAATCGCCTTTGACCTTCGACTTCACACTCCCGGCACGGTGTACGCTTCAAGACGGGCGGGAGTACGGCGGCGAGACCTACCAGATGTACCCACGCCTCGCAACGGGTGGCAAGATTGCGGCCGGAACGCCTTGTCGGCTGGAGTTCGTGCTGAAGCCGAACGATCTGAACGCACCCAAGGTCGTGGGCGTGGAGCTCGGGGCGACTGGCTCTGCCGGGATCGGGACGATCCGGGCCTCATCGCCCACGGTTGCGCAGTACGCGAAGTTTGAGCTCGACGTGGATGTGTCGGGTACCTGGGAAAACGCATTTGACCCGGACCAGGTTGCTCTGGATGCGGTGTTCGCGTGTCCTGACGGCCGGACATTGACCGTGCCAGGTTTCTTCTATCAGGACTACACACGAACCGGGATGGGGGATCGGGAGATGTACTTGCAGCAGGGCGAGCCCGGCTGGAAGGTCCGCTTTGCCCCACCCATTCCAGGATTGTACCGCTACCGGTTGCGCCTGCGCAATCAGGGGGGGACGGTGAAGAGTCCTGAGCACACCTTCACTTGCACGCCTGACCCGGATGCCCACGGTTACCTGCGCGTGTCGCGCGGGAATTCGCACTACCTGCAGTTCGACGACGGCACGCCATTTTTCGCTCTTGGGGAGAACATTGCTACACTCCCGACATTCGGCTTGGCCAAAGGGGAGCAGTTGTATGAGACGTTTGCCGGGGTGGGTGGGAATTTCGTGCGTTGGTGGTGGAGCTACGAGATGTCGGATCTGGAGAGCCGCGTTGGCAGTCATCCCGGAGAAGGGCCCGGGCGCTACAAGCTGATGAGTGCGTGGTGTATTGATCAGCTGATGGAGAAGGCGGACGAACTGGGGATTTACCTGATGTGTTGTTTTGAGACACAGCAGTATCTGCGGCGTGATAAGCGTTGGCCAGTCTTTACCTACAACGTCGCGAATGGTGGGCCGGTGGCAACCCCGCGGGACTACTTCACCAATGCCGCGGCCGCGTCGTTCTTCAGGAAGCGGTTGCGCTACATCGTTGCGCGTTGGTCCTACTCGACGGCCGTGTTCTCCTGGCAGTTCTGGAATGAGGTGAGCGCCTGCAACCAGTTCCGTCCCGATGCGGCTGCTGTCTGGCATCGTGAGATGGGCCGATACCTTCGCAGCATTGACCCGATGCGCCATGTGATTCACACCAACCACGGTAATTTCGACGGCTACCCGATCATCGACGAACAGCCCGAGACCGAGATCATCTCCACCAACAGTTACTCCCGGCGGGACATGGGGCAGACTGCGGCATGGGGTGCGCGGTTCATGTCCGAACGCTATGCAAAGCCGTTTTTTCTTACGGAGTATGGGGTGGGCCACCACGGTGGCTGGGAGCGCGAAGATCCGGACGGGATCATCGTGGTCAATGGGCTGTGGGGAGCGGCGGTCAACGGGAGTGCGGGGACGGCTATGCCGTGGGGATGGAGCAACTGGGTCGACGCGTTGGGGTTCTACAAGTACTGGCTCCCGATTCGGGACACGGTGGCCGGGATTCCCTTCTGCAAACGGACCTGGGAGCCGGTGGCTGTTCGTTCATTCCGTTTCCGGGACACAGCACGGCTTCCGTACCACACCAACGTGCTGGTGGAGGGATGGCCACGGAACTATGCCTACCGGATTTCCCCGGAATCCTGGGATACCATTGAGCTGGACAGCGACGGCGAACTCCGCAAACCCGGAAGGCTGAAAGCTGCGTTGGGTGGCGGGAAGGCTCATCAATTCAGCGTGACCTACCCCGTGGCTGGGGAATTCGTCGTCCACGTCCCGGAGTTGGCCCAGGCTGAAGGGGCAATCCTCGAAGCATCGGTCGATGGCAAGGTCATCCTCAGAAAGGCGTTCTCGGCTGGGGAGGACCGTCCTTACGAGTTCTGGCAACACGTGTCGTTCCCGGTGTCCGCCGGTGGACATGATATCGTGATCCGGAATGCCGGACAGGTGGCGTTCTGGACGGCCTACGAGCTCGTTCGGTATCGACGCCGAGAAGGGCCTGATTTGGATGTCACGGGTATCCAGACCCACGACACCATCCTCCTCTGGGTGCGGAATCCGCAGTTCGCCTGGCTCTTCATCCGAGAGGGCCGCGAGCCGACGTTGCAGCCTGAAGGGAGCCTGACGTTGGCGGGTGTCGCCGAGGGGCAGTGGCGGGCGACGTGGCGAGAGACCACGACCAATGAGATTCTCCGGGACGAGACGGTTACCTGCAGAGATGGGGCCCTGGTCCTGAACACGCCCGCGATTGCGCGGGCGGCAGGTGTGCGGATTCAGCGCGTGCGCTGAGTTGGGTGGTGTTGGCGGGCGGGGCGGATCCCGACGCACAAGGCCCAAGGCGGCCTGGCGTGTCTCTTGTACGCCGCACGGCCTCCGGGCGGCATCTTCTCTTGGCGATCGGAGGGCCGCTCGCCGTACAAGATGAGAGTCGGTCTCGGAGATCCCGACCCACTGAGCGGATTTCGTGCTACCCCAGTCGTCCTTTCACCTCTGCGGCCAACCGTTCGGCGGCGGTGTCGATCAGCGTCTCGCCAAACGCTACCGTAGCTGCCTCAATGCCTCGTAGTTGGGTATCTGTCCTGCCCTTGAGTTGGGATGGGATTGGGCTTGGGTCAATGTCACGGACGCGGGAGAGGTCTACGTAGTCGGAGTTCAGCGCCATGTTCATGGCTGTTTCCCACTTTCCTCCGTGCGAGAGTGGTTTGGGATCGTCCCCTCCGCTTTCACGGATGATGTCTGCGGTATAGGTCGTGCTGCCGCAGGTCAGCAGCGACATTCCGGTAACGTCCCCGTTGTGTTCACCTGCCATCTGCTTCAGGAGACTTGCGGCAGGTCCATGCCCGCCGAATCCGACGCAGAGGCGGAAGCCCAACGCCGCGAAGCGTTCGAACAGCTCACCAGCCACGTTGCGACAGAGCTCCACGCTGACGAACAGGCTCGGCGGGAACAAGGGGAATTCTCCCGTGAGCATCTGTTCACGCGACAATGGCGGCGCTCCGGCCGGGGCGAAGGGCACCATGGGGAAGACGATTCCTCCAGAGATGTGTGCGGCGCGGCGGCAGATTTCGTGAGCCTTGCCCGGATCGACGCCCAGCGCGTTCTGGAGGCCGTGGTCCTCCATGGGACCAAATGCGCAGTAGACGACTGGCGCGCGCTCCTGTTCGGTGAGGAACTCTTCCGGCCTCAACTGTTCCCAGCGATGCATATCCCTCATCGTGCCTGCCTCTCGGTTGTGCGGTCGGTCCACTCGACGTATTTGCCGGCGTGGTTCTGATATGGAGTCGACTTGTCCCAGGGCCTACCATACTGTATGTCCAATGGAATCAACTGGAACAGCAGGTGATTGACAGGAGGGCGCCCATGCCGGCCACGCCATTGACTCTGGACCAGATGCGTCGCGTCGTTGAGCGTCGCGGTGGAGACATTCCGGGCGTGCCTTTGTTCTGGCACAAGTTCTACAACGCGGGGACGGCTGAGAAGTACGGTGATGATCTGCGCGATGTCAGCCAGACCGTTGTGGATGACTGCATCAGTCTCAACTATGTGGCCCCGGGAAATTTTCAGGCCCCCGAGGGAGCGCCGCCAGAGTATCGCTGGGCGATTGAGGATGACCCGGGGGACTTGGCAGCCCGGGGAATCACCAGCCGGCTCGTGGTCAGTTCGGTTGAGTTGATTGACAGTTTCATCGCGGCCATGCCGGATCCGGCTGACTCAGCGTACTTCGCGAACGCCAGATGTCTCGCGGAAGCCAACCCCAATCGCTACTGCGTGGGTTGGGATTTTTTCTGCCTCTTCGAACGTGCCTGGTTCTTGTTCGGAATGGAGAACATCCTGTGCGAGATGCTGCTCGAACCGGAGCGGATGAAACGCCTTCTGCGTGCATTCACAGATTACCACAAGACCGTGATAAGCGGGTACGCCGCCGCCGGAGCACACGGTTACTTCACCTCCGACGATCTTGGCACGCAGGAAACGCTCATTTTCTCTCGCCAGGCGTTCCGTGATCTCTACATGCCGTTTCTTGCGGAGCTCGCGGAACACTGCCATTCCCTAGGCATGCATTTCTGGCTGCACACGTGCGGCGCCGTGACCGATTTGCTTGACGATTTTGTCGAGATGGGGGTTGATGTTCTGCACCCGATCCAACCGGT
>Ga0209045_1000394_pt1 | contig 53315 bp, 33 predicted proteins | sample SaaInlLV_10m_DNA_4_FD_184664 | JGI IMG/M metagenome (GOLD analysis project Ga0209045, IMG submission 184664) | Marine microbial communities from expanding oxygen minimum zones in the Saanich Inlet - Saanich Inlet SI072_LV_200m_DNA (SPAdes) (version 2) | ecosystem: Environmental > Aquatic >...
ACGAGCGGCTTTATGCCGGATCTGAACTTGCCCGGTAGCAAGCGTCATGGTAAACCACACCATTCTCCATACCGGCTCAGTCTCTCTTCATTGTTTTCATAGAACTTTTGACGCTACCGGAGAGAGCCACGGGGCACGTGTCGCCACTATACCTGCCAGTTGATGGTTACTGCCTGTCCGGTTCCAGCGCTCCGCTTGATATGGTCGATCAGTTCGTCGACATCATAGCCGGTCAAGCGCGATTGAGTGCCCTGCTCGCCGCGCGCGACATTTGCGCAGAAGAAAGCGACGGCGCGATCGAATGGAGATGCCGGTGCGTAACGGTACTCGGTTGCCTGTCCGGTTGCGTTGTCAGTGTGGACCAAAAGTGACGCCTTGCTGGTCACCTGATCCCAGGCGGAACTGTATATCTCCAGGCGTCCATTGAGGCCGTTGATCTCAATCCGTTCATCCCAGCCATCCCGAAGGAAGCCGATGGTGCTGAGGGGATGGGCCAACGCCTCGTAGTGGACGACGCCGTTGTTCGTCTCAAGCAATGCTGCAGCCTGGACATCGTAGTCGCAACCGGGCGGGTTGTGAACAGAGGCGTACAAGCGATTTGGGCGTCCGAGGAGAAAACAGACCAGGTCCAGAATGTGGCTCCCGCCGCATACCAGAATGCCTCCGCCGTAGTTGCGGACCAGGTCGGATGTTCCGCCAGGCGGCGTGTGGAAAAAGCCTTCGTCCGGGTTGCCTGCCCAGCGGTCGCCCCAACATTGGTAAGCACGGATGTGAGTCGACACGATACGGCCCAGAGATGGGAGCAGGGCCTTTGCCTGCTCAACAGCCGGGATGAAGCGTTTCATGTAAGACGTGTAGAAGATCGTTCCGGCCTTTTCGGCCGCCTGCACGATCTCAAGCGCGTCGTCGGCGTTCATGGCGAGCGTCTTCTCGCATATAACCGCTTTTCCTGCGGCGATCGCAGCGAGACAGATGGGCTTGTGGACGGCGGATACAGGCGTGACTGTGATCACGTCCACATCCGGATCGGCGATTGCTTCTCGGTAGTCCGCGGTGTACCGGGCGCTGAGCTTCTCTGCCCAGGGGCGGGCAGCTTCTTCATGCAGATCGCAGACCCAGGTGACCTCCACCCCGGCTTTCTCCAGACCCGAAAAGTGGAATTGACTGATGTTCCCGCAACCGATGACGGCAGCTCGGATACCCATATCTCTTCTCTCCTGGTGTCAGTCAGTGAATCGGCGATTGCCACGTTTGGCGCAGTGGTATATATTTATGATATAGTCCATCGTCGAGCAACCACAAGCCGGCTCCATGTCCATGGCGCTACCGGGAGCCGCATGAACCGGGGATCTGCCGATGTCAGAGCAACGACCAGCCGATGATCCCAGCAACGTCCGCGAATCAGCCGGCCTGTATGAGGTGAAGGCACGCCATGCCGCGCCGTCTCCGACGCGTGGTCGGGCTACCGCGAAGCTCTTCACCAATGGTCGGAGCCAGGCCGTACGGTTGCCCAAAGCCTTCCGCCTGCCTGGAACGGAGGTGCACGTGTACCGGGAGGGAACGCGCGTCGTTTTGGAGCCGATTGAAGACGCGCCACGCGACGACAACGGCTGGGCGCTTGGTCTGTGGTCGGGCTTGGCCAAGCTGCGGCACCAGTTGACTGACGAGGATTTCGAGCTGCCGGAGGATCCGCCACCGGTCCCCGACGACTGCGCAACGCCGTTTGAGGCCGGGGAGGGGATTCCATGAGGATCCTCCTTGATACTGATTTCTGCAGCCTCGTGCTTCGGGGAGACGTCGTCGCCGAGGGGCGGCTTCAGCAGTATCGTGTCAGCGACGTGGCCATCGCCAGTGTGACCTGGGCCGAGGCGATGTACGGCTGTGCCCGTTCTGAACGGGGTGCCCTGTTGTGGCGTATGTGGTCCGAGTTGGTGGTCGATTGGCCAATCTTGCCCTTCGACGCTCGGTGCGCGGACGTTTATGCCTTGATCCGTTCCGATCTCGAGCGCAAGGGGTGTGTCATCGGCGATCGAGACATGATGATTGCGGCCACGGCAATGGTACATGACTTGGCTTTCGTGACGAACAACCTGGATGAGTTCAGGCGTATCCCCGGCCTCCGGATTGAGGTATGGCGGCCATCCTGAAAGGGCCTTGCACCTGAGTCGCTCTCTTGGCTCAGGTTCCACAGAATTCTCGATACACATCAAGCATGTACTCGTAGTTCTCCAGCGGCATCCCCGGGAAGATGGTGTTGGACGTGCCGAACACATAACCGCCGCCGGGAGTCCCATGCTCCAGACAATAGCGCGCGGACTCCCGGATGGCCTTTTTCGGGCCGTCCTGAAGCAGACTGCACTGCACGTTGCCCATCAGGGCCATCTTGCCGTGGCATCGTTGTTTCATCTCGGCAATATCCATTCCGGCCATGGGATCCACTGACTGGAAACAGGCGGCACCGAGTGACAGGTAGTCATCAAGAATCGGCATGATGTTGCCATCGGTGTGTACGAACGGGATGGCGCCCCGATCCCAGACATACTGAACCTGTCGCTGAAGATAGGGGGTGATGAATTCTGCGAACTGCGCGGGGGAAATGAATGGTCCGTCGTTGAAGGCGATATCGTTGACCATGTGGATGAAGTCGGCCCCCGCGTCGATCAACGGGGCAATGCTGGCGGTAGCCCGGCGTTCCCGTTCGGCAGCCTGCTCACGAACGCGTTCCGGATGGTCCATCAGATCAACAGCGAACTGCATCCAGTCGCTTGTGCCCTCGATTGACAGCGTGCCTCCTCCGACAACTCCGCCGATCAGGATGCTGTCTCCGAATGTCCTTTTGGCCGCGGCGATGCCGTCCGGATCGCACCAGGGCCAGAATACGACCAGGGCGTCCCACTGGTAACGTTCCACAATGCGGACGTAGACCTCCATGCACTGGGCGATCATGCGCTCTTTCTCGGCGGTGGCGCAACCGGCCCACGCGCGGCGATCCGGGAACTCGAGTCCGAAGGCTTCGCGCTCCAACTCGAACATGACCTCGAAGTGTGGCGGCCGGTCCGGTTCTTCGAAGCGCAGCGTTGCCAACATTCGCTCGCGGCCAGTCATCGCTTCTTCCGCCCGGCTCATTTGCCTGCCTCCGCCACGGTCTCGTACATTCTGGCCACGTTCTCGATCGGGGTATCTACGTCAAGTGACCAGGCACAGAGGGTCCCACCGCCTCGGCGCTCAAGTCGCTGGGTGATCTGGCTGATGGCGCTGTGCACGGTGTCTCCGCCTCCGTCGCGCATCAGCATGGGGTCGATCAACGGCTGGAAGTGGACGGATTCGGCCAAGGCGTCCTGAGCCAGCCCCAGGTCTGTCCCGGGGCCGAGCTGGATGGCGTCCAGGCCTTGCACAAGCGCAAACTCCTGCAGCAGATGGCTTGACGGACCGCAGGAGTGGTAACTGCAGGCGCTGAAGCTCTCGGCTACGCGGTTGTCGGCCGGGAGGACAGTCGTGCGGTAGAGTTCCGCGGAGATCAGTGAAGCTGCGCAGTCCCCAATGTGTACGCGCTGAACAGGGGGGGCTTCCACGGCCCGGGCGATTTTCCCAAAAACGGCCTGGTAGATCTCCCACACTCTGTCGAACACCTGCCGTGCTCCGCGCGGATCGTCGTACATCAACATGAAGAGGTCCTGCCCGATCAGTTGGTGGGCGGTGGTGTAGGGGCCATGGATGACCATGGTGCCGGATCGCAGGCCAAGGACGTCTGCCGCCTCTCCGTAGAGCTTGCGCAGTTCCGTATGCTGTCGGATGATGGCGTCGACGACCGGGTGATCTGCAGCGGCGCGGGGGTCAAGCGCGGAGATCTCGGCAACGCTCATCCCCTGCCACGGCGTTCCCCAGCTCTCCACCGCAGCGTCGGCAGGGAATCGCCATTCTGCGCCCTGCGTGCGCATGACCAGATCAACGGGCTGGATGGTGATGCCCGGGGATGGTGTTGGGTTTGGGCTGCCGACACCATAATCGCCCAGGATGTCGTAGAGGAAGCGGTCGCGCGTTGTCTCAATCTGCGAGCGACGCGCCGGATCAAAGTAGTATCCCTCACCCCACTCCAAACCGATATGTCGGCTGTAGAAGGCGGGCATGAAGTCCAGGCTGATCGCGATCATCGGGTTTCCTCTGCCGGTGTGGGAGAGGCAGGCACCGCAGGCACCGTGATAACGGTGAGGGCTTCCCGTCCTGGCGTCGGCGGTAGGTCCGGCCCCAATTGTTCCAGCCAAAGGTCAGCCATGCGGTCGATTCCTGCTGGGCCGGGGTGTACCGGATCCGTCCCGTACCATTTCTCCCTGTCCGTTGAGAAGGCTGCAAAGAAGTCGGGGCCGTGGCGGAGGCCCAGTTCCGTGACGATGGTGTCGATCCGGGCGATGTATTCGCGGAGTATTGCGTCAGCTCCCGGTGCATAGTCGTAACTTGGGCGGGCGATGTAGATGGCATCGTGGGATGCGCCGTGCTCGGTGCGGAGGATACTCACGATCGAGCGAACGTTCGCGGCGAACGTGTCTGCCGGAACCTTGTAACGTTCGTCGTTCACCCCGAGGTGGATCAGCCAGACGCTCGGTTGGAGTCGGCGTATGCGGTCCTGCCAGTTCCCGCGGTTGCCCTGCATAACCCCCAGATAGTGCCCGGACGTGTGCCCGCCCAGCCCTTCATTGGCGATGAAAACAGGTTGCTTCCACGCGGCGGAAAGGCTGTTGTTGAGCCGCGTCATCCAGCTCTGAAAACAGTTCACTGCTGGCTTGTGGTGTGCCGTCGTAGGAGAGAATTGGGGAAAATTCCGGCCGTCCAGTGAGACAGCCTCGGCTGGGAAACGCGCGGCGTTCAGGTCGAGCGGTTCACGCTTGAAGCCATGGCCATGGTAGCCTTCGGTGAGACTGTCTCCGATGGCAGCCACCACCGTGCCGATGCCGACTTGTCGGTAATGGACGTTCCACGTATCAGTGGCTGTGGCGTTCGCTGTTGTCACGCTGAGGGAGTACTCCCCGGGCACGAGCTCTTCGAACTCGGCCACCGGGGTTGTGCGCTCAACGACACGTCCCAGGGGGGAGGCGGCACCATCCCGATGCAAGGTGACTTCCGCCCGAACGGCGTTGGCGGGAAGACGGGAGAAATCGACACGTATGCGCACACTCCGCTCGGACTGGATGTACGGGATGGTGTAGCTGCCCTGGATGTCGTCGATCTTGAGCCAGCAGATTTCCGGTGCCTGCAGAGCAGCCACGTGAACCCCCAGCATCATCAGCACGGTCATAGGGCCTCCCATCTATGCTGGTGTGATCACCACTTTGATCGCGTCCGGGCCACGGGCCGTTTCGACGGCCTCGGCCATACTCTCCAGCGGGAAGCGGTGGGACACCATTGCCTCACCGTCGATAATACCTTCGCGAAGATACGTCACCGCGAGCGGACCAAAGAGGGCGGGGGACGCGAAGGATGCCCGCAGTTGCAGCTTCTTGAAATGGAATGCGTTTGCGTCAAACGTGCAGAAGGCCCCGTCGCCATGCTCAATGCCGATGAAGGAGATGATTCCGCCTTTGGCCGCCACGTTGAAGGCATCGGGGAGCGTCTCCGGCGGGCTGGTCACGAGGATGCGGTCAATGTCGCAACCAAAGTCGTAGTCGTGCAACGGGATGTCGGTGGGGTCGATGACATCATCGACGGCCATTTCACGGGCAAGCGCACAGCGGGCCGTCCGGCGTTTCCGCTGGCTCAGAAACACCCGGCGCGCCCCGGCGCGTTGAGCGAGGGCCACGGCCATGAGGCCGATCGGTCCGCCACCCATGACCAATACGTTTGAGTCGATGCTGATGTCCCCCAACCGGACCATATCTATGGCCACGCCGAGTGGCTCCTGAAGACTGGCGACGGCCGGGTCCAGGTCATCGGAAGGGATGGCACAGATTGCGGGGGCGATGATCTCGTCAGCAAACCCAAACAAGCCGAGGAAGAAGAAGCTCTGGATATCCGTGCAGAGCTCCTGTCGTGCGTTCTTGCAGTTGTCACAGTGCCCACACGGTGTTGCGGAATCCAGGACAACCTGCTGGCCGACGGTCAGTCCGGTCACTCCCGGCCCAAGCTCCAGGATTCGCCCCGCCATCTCGTGCCCGGTCATCTGGATTTCTTTACCTGCATTCGCCGGCTGCTTCTGCAGGTCCGTGCCACAGACGCCGCAGGCTTCCACGCGGAGACGGATGTGTCCGGGGCCCAATGGCGGCAGAGCCAGGTCTTTCAGGTAAACGTCATCGTCTTTCCGGTATGCAGCTCTCAGCATATCAGGTCCATCCTGTCATTTTTCTCGGGGGGGAGCGTTCCCGTGTCACAGGCCATGAGCATCGACTGATGGGAGCCGAAGGAGGTGACACACACGCCAATTCCCCGTCTCTTAACTGCTCTTGTCGCGCGGCCACGCCGTGGCTGACGTATCATGCCTTCTCTGCGACCGCTTTGAAAAAGGTGTAGCAGAACACTCCGCCTTCCGTCGTTCGGTAGAGATCCATGATTCCTTTGTCGAAGGTCTCCGGATCGATGATTCCAGCTGCCAGCGCAGGCTCTCGGATCCCCTCGATCATCGCAGTGAATGTTCTCTTTGTGAATCCCTCGACCAGGTGTGGTCTGCTCGGGTCGACGTACACCATTCGTGGCGAGACGCGGGTTGAGAGGAAACCCGCGGAGGTCAGAATCGGGTAGAGCTCGCGCCCGATGTTCGCATTGCCCCCCGCTCGCTTCTGCAGCTCCACTTGGCACAGAATCGCGCGCTGTGCATCGTCGCTGTCGGGGTAGAAGAAGGTCGACCCGTGGTCTCCCTCGATGACTGTGATCGTGCCACCAGGCCTGAGGACCCGCCTTAGGCAAGCCAGCGCTTCGCCTGGATGCGGGAGGTGCTCGAGGACGAAACACAGGAAGAGGTGATCAAAGTGGTTGTCCGGGAAGGAGAGGTCGAAGATGTCGCCTTGCTGGAAGCCGACATTGGCGTATCCGGCCTCCCTGATCATCTTCTCGGCTGCAATTACCGAGTCTGCCGAAATATCAATGGACGTGATGTGGGCATTCGGGCTGTTACGGGCCAGGGAGATCGTCTGAGCGCCGACGCCACAGCCGGCCTCAAGGACCTTGCTTCCGGCTGGGTACGATGTGTCGTAGTGGAGGAGGTCAACCAGTGTCGACGCTTGGTCCTGAAGGCGGTCGTTCTCCTGTGGATCGTAGCCGTGTACGTATGATCTGGTCATGTTTCCCGTGGTCCGTGAGCTTGTGTTTCCGGGGTGACTGGTCCGGGAGGAATGGCTGGTCGTCACGGCAACAGGCGCGACCTTACCACACGAGCCTGGCCTTCGCCAGCTATTCTGTCGCTCACATCCGAGGGTGTGACTTCTGCCAGAGCGCATGGAGGAGCCGGTTCCCCGTAACCGGCCTGGCCGCATACGGAGATGCGGCGCCTCCAATGGTGTATCCGCGACCAACAGTTCTGTGCTCAGGAACGGTTAAGTTACAGATGAGCAGCCTTGCGTCAATGCGGGCTTCTTCTCTACCTCCGGAAGCCGAGGACCAAGTCGTGGTCTGTGGCGGCCGTTCCGGAAATGACGTTGCCATTCCGAGTGATCGCCACACTGGTGGCCTGGTCGAGATCGAACGCTCGGATTTGTCCCCAACGTCCGTTCAGAAGGCGGACTGAGGGGACGACGGCCTGCGGGGTCCGCACCCAGCAGGGCCTCTTTTTCCCGCCGCGATCCTCTAAGCCTCCGGCCACGTTGCGCAAGTAGACGATGGCCTGATCGGCCGATTTCGAGACCAGAGCAGCCGCTTGCCAGCCATTCCCGGGAACGAAGAACTCGGCGGTCAGGTCTTCCGGTACTTCGGTTTTGGCCGGATCGAGTCGCACGGCGTACTCGGTTGAGTCCGTTGCCGGGCGCGTATCGAAGTCAATACCACGCGACAGGAGCTGGTACGCCAGCGCATAGGCGGTGCGGTTGGCAGAGGCGTCGTCCGGCATCACCACGACCGTGGCCGGTCGTCGTCGCTCCAAACTCAACAGATCGACCCCGACTGCGTTCAGCGCGGGCGAAACCTTGCCGAACTCAGCCATCTCAGCGTCGACTCCGGCCGTCCACATGAGTGCGCCATTGGCTCCGCACATCATGGAGAGCCAAATCTGGTCACGGATACCCCGCATGGAGGCCGCTGGACTGACCTTCGCGATGCCCTTTTGCCAGCGGTTCTGGTTGATGCCCCCCTCGCCGGTAAAGAAGGGGATGCCCGATGCCGCGGCCCATTTGCTTCGAGCGTACATGACGGCCCCGTGGTCGGTTGTGGGCATGCCGTTGTTGTAGGGGTGATAGCAAAACAGGTCGCAGGTGGAATCGCGCCAGCGCCAGGGCTCCGGCCAGTCATGTGGCCCAGGGTTCCCGAGGACGGGCGTATGCGGGTCGATGGTCCGGATGTGGGCGGCGATGTCGCGACACCAGCTCATCGGTGGCCGCACCATCTCGTTTTCGAACTCGTAGCAGAACACTTCCTCGCGACCGGCCAGTACGGGGATCAGCTCGTCGAGGTACTCCTTCTGACAGCGGATGGCGTCGGGGTCGCGGTAACGGCCTGCCGGGCTCGCGAGGATGTCCTTGCGCACGAGAAAACGGGCCCGGTGGTCAGGCAGATTCGCCAAGTCGTCCGGGGTGTAGTGGGGCAGAGCGATTGTATCGATGATGTCGGCGTTGCAGTAGGGCGGTTTGCCGTAATCTTCGAACAGGGCGACATCGAACCGAATGTCTCGCTCCCGCGCCAGATCGAACAGATGAAGAGTTGCCTGCAACTGCACGGGGTCAACTCGCCCGACGATGTCCATGTTGCGCAACATGAGGCGAAGCGTGGTCACGCCATGCTTCCGGCACAGGTCGAGGTAGTCGTTCACTTTGCTTTCGACATCTTCCGGCCATGGGTGCCCGTGCGGGTATGGCTTGGTATTGCAGGGGAAAAGGTCGACGGAACGGGAGAGCCTTCCTTCCGCATCCGGCAGTCCTGATGGCCAATTGGCGTAGAAACCGCCGAGCGGCAGAAAGGAGGTCCCGTCGATCGTCAGGTAGCCATTCCGTGAGATAGCGACGGCGCTCTTTCGGAAGCCGATCGTGCGAACTGTGCACGTTCCCGTGACTCCACTTTCATCGGCGAGGACAACAGTGTGTGTCGTCAATGGGATGTCGGAGCAGTCAAGTGAGATCACGCACCCACCGTCGCGGCCTTTCTGGACGTTGGCTCTTCCGCCGTTGTCGGTGGCCACACTCAGCACCATGGCACGCACGGGCCTATCGTTGCCAAAACGGTCTGAACCGGTCACCGCGATTCGGACTCGACGCGCTCCGTCCGTGGGAACGACGCGTGTTTCTGGGATGAGCCTGTAGTGGTCGAACCCTGCAGGCACCACACTGATTCGACCTGTCCTGAACGGCGTGGCTGGTCGCCCCATGTCATCCGTTGGGCCAATCGTCCAGACCAGTGGTTGGGCCCGTGTCCCAACACTCAGGCGAAGGACGTTCTGTCCATCGGTCCGGGCGCGGACCGTATCATTGACCGCAGCAACGACTTCTCCTTCGAGCGTGCGGAGTTCGCAGGTGAAGGGCGGGTTAGGGGAGGGGGTCGCGTCGTCTTTCCCCTTTGCATCTCGGATCACAAACTCGGCCTCTGTTCCGGCAGTTGCCGTAGGTGGGCAGGACGCCTGGAATGAAGCGGCGGGATCGCGTTGGCGGATGGCATCGCGTGAGAGGGGCGGGCCAAGGGTTATGTCCGGGATGCCGCGTTCGATGCGCACCCAATCGATCTCAACTGTGGCCCCCACCTGGTCATTCGTGGTGTCCAGGCGGAAGGCCCGCATGGTGCGTCCGTCCCAGAAGTTCGGGAACAGGTCAGTGAGATTGAGCTCAAGTGTCTGAAACGCCGTGCCCTTTACCTCGAATTCCGTTTTCTGGTACCGACCCTTTTTGTCAGTGAAAAACACTGTCCATGTTGCCTCTGGACAGCTCTGGCGCAGGCGCATCCTGAGGACAGAGTAGAGGGCTGTGTCGATGGATTCAGCCGGGCTTCCCGTGTGTCCCGGAGGCTGATCGTCGAGGTTGCCGAACATGACGCCCCAGATGCAGTAAGGGTCGTTGCCCGTGACCGGGACGTTAAGGACCCCGCCCTTGACCGTGATAGGGCCGTAGTGATGTGGTCGGTCGCCCCAGGAACGGATGCCGTCTTGATCTCCCTCATCGAAATCCCAGGTATCGTTGTGAGTGGTGGTCGCGTAGTCGTCACCTGAAAATGGCCTGGCGTCAAGCAAGGGGCTCGGAGCTGACAGGGCCGTCCTGGTCCAGTAGACCGCGATTCGGTGGATGGGGTCCATGGCCTCCGGGAGCCGGACACTGACGCGGCGTCCGGAACGGAAGACAGGCAGAGGGATTTCCGGTTGGTTCAGGTCAATCAGCCGGAGCAAGTCGCCTTCCCGGGCGTTCAGCTCCAGATCGACGACAGGGCTTGTCCGAGGAATTGGAGAGCGGACCTCCACGATCTGACGATGGGTGGCCTCTCCGACGTGCCACGGGATGACCACCGGGGTGTAGGGCAGAGACGCACAGCCGGTCGCGATGAAGGCGAGGGCGAAGCAGGCGACAATTCTCGACATGGCATATCTCTGATGTGTGGTGTTGTGGTAAGACAGTGGTGCTGCGGGACCCGCAGAAGGTCGGGCGAATATAGCGCATGCACTCCCGCGGTTCGATTGGGCGCGGGACGGAGCCACCTCCCACTTTCAGGCAGGGCCACACCAATGTGGGAAGCGCCTCTATGCGGCGACCCAACTGCATCCAGGCGGTCGCGGGACGGAGCCCCCTCCCACTTTCAGGCAGGGTCACACCAATGTGGGAGGCGGTGCCATCCGCCGATCTTCTGTCTTGGCCCAATCGGGGCATGGCAGCCCCTCCCACGTTGAAGATGGGCAAATCCCAAGCACGGGGTCAATCGGGGCGTGCAGCTCCTTCCACGTTGAGGACAGGCGAATTCCCGTGATGAACAAGATCGTGTGACTCACGGTTGGGCTTTGACCGGAGCGGACAGTGTGCAGGTGTTGTTGCCTGACGTGATCTCTTCGGTCCGGCTGGTCACGCGTATGTGGAGAGGGAATGAAAAGAGCTCCGGGATGTCGAAATTGATGGTCGTCATCTTTGGGATGAGGTCGACGGGAGCGGGAATGGTCGGTACGTCTGCCCGGGCAACGACCCGGCTTGCGGCATCTGTGACAGTGAGGGTCGCTGGGGGTACGGGGACTGCGCCGAGATTGTGCACGGGAACGGAACAGCGCCATGAACCATCGCCTTGGGCTACTGTGCCTGCAGCAATTTCGGCAGCACTGATGGCCGCATCGGACCTCAGGCGTGGGAGCTCAGAACGCGTGAGTTGCTGCACTGAGAGAGTGACGAGGCGTTGGGACGGTAACGGGAGGGCGATGGTCGTTCCTCGGCGAATGGCAACCCGCTGCACAACGCGGGAATCCGGGGCGCCCTTCTCTGCAGCGCAGGTCAGCTGGTAGGTCCCCGGCTCCAGTTGCCACAGGTGCATGAGGACCTCACGGGATGGACCGAAGTTGTAGAGAGAGACTCCCAGGCTCGATGTGGACTGTGCCTTGACCCACGCGGCCAGGTTGTTGCCGGTGTTTCCCCAGGAAACAGCGATCGTCGGCAAGGGGGCGCTTGCTCGGGCATTCAGACCATTTCCTCCGCACATCATCCACGGCAGAATAATGCGTCCCCAGGGGTAGACGCGGTCCGTGTCCGGGTCCGTCTCGGTGTAGATTCTCCGAGCTCGTGCGTTGTTCCTCCAGGCGTTGTGCAGTGCGAGCTCAAGGTAGCCGCTGTCCCCGGTGAGCAGGTGCCCCAAGATCATGTGAACGTCCGCACTTCCCACGCCTCGTTGGAAGAACGCGTCCTCCAGGATGGCTGTTCTGGCCGTGTTCGCCTGGGCCAAAATTGCCTCGTCGTGAGCTGTGTCCTTCGTCTCCCGTCGCCATTCGGGGGCATTCAGGCCCAGCGCATAGACTCCCCGGGTGTCTGAGTTGGCCAGAAGGGCTTCCAGTGGGGCCAGGTAGCGCGCCCGGCCGGTCAACTGCCATGCTGCCAGCAGCTGGAACCCGAGTGTCTGGAAGTAGGCATGCCGGTTTGGACCCAGCTCTCCTGTTTTGAAATCCACGAACGTCGGGGGGAGTCCACCTGGCTTCGTCTCTGTCTGGCGGGCTGCCGCGGCGCACCAGGCGTTGGCGTATTCGGTGAGCCATTGGGTGACGGCCGGTGTGCCGTTGTACCAGGCGAGGAAGGTCGCCGGCATCAGGGTCGCGGCATTCATGGGGATGTCACGCCCGAACTTGCCTTCGGTTTTCATTTTCGTGGCGGTGTAGTAGGTGCTCTTGAAGTGCCGCTGCTTGGGTGCGGTCAGGCCGGTCCAATAGGGGATGTTGGCAGCGTTCTCCATCAAACGCTCGACGTGTCGTGGTTCACCGTAGCGGAGGAAGGTGAGCGTCGGGAGGAGGTAGCTGGCCTCTTCCTGAGAGTGGACCGTGTCAGTGAGCGGTTTGCTGTAGCCCTTCTCCATGCGTCCGCTGGCATAGTGTGCATCCAGGTAACGTTCCATTGCGGCGATGAGCTTCATGTCCCCGGTCACCAGTGCGAACACCGCAAATTCGTTGAAGAGTTTAGTGAGGTCGTTCCACATGTTGGCGTTACCGATGACGTATCCGGTCGCGTCCTGGCGGTGGTCGATCCACCAGTGGATGGTGTCGAGGGCTTCGGTGATCACGGCGCGTTGGAGTTGGGCCCAGCGCGGGGCATCAGCCGGTCCCGGAGGCTCGTCGTCCCATGCTGGCCAGCGGCTGAGTCGGGCCCAACGGTGCATCGCCTGAGCATGAGCATTGCCCGGGGCGATGCGTAGGATGTTGTCCAGGCCGATGGTCAACGGATTCACCGGCTGGACACCGCGTGAAGCGTACTTGAAATTGTGGGCCATCCGGCTCTGGAATTCGTCATTCAGGAAGCGCAGATAGCTTCGTGCAAAAGCGTCCGCTACACGGTCAATGGGGCAGGGGACGATGTCCAGACCGCTCCCTTCCGGGCCGAGAAAGAGCTCGATGGCGGTATCGCTGACAAGCTCGATCCAGAGCCTTTGCCCTTTGCCTTGGACCAGACCTGGGATGTGCAGGTCCAAGCTCAGTAGAGGATCGTCTGTTACAGGCTTGGGCAGGCCAACGTCCACCAACAGGCGGAAGCGTTCGGGCTCGAACGGGTCGTGGACCTTGATTCCCAGTACGACATCTTTCTGCGGATTCCGCACGCGCAGGCGTAGTCGGATCGCCTCTACGCCGATGTTCGTTTCGGCAGATTGGGTGAAGAGATGGAGCTTGCCGCAGGCGGGGAAATGTGCCCTCCGGTTCGCTCGGTCTCCTTCTGCAGAGAGGAGGACGCGCCGGTCTCCTGCGCACAGGTTGCGCCACAGTGCCGTTCCCGCGGAGCCCAGCACGCTGGGGTCGTTTTCTACGGCAAGCGGACGGGCCTGGCCCGACGTTGGTGCATGCTTCGTCACTCGGAGTAATTGGCATTCTCCAAGGGCGGAGTTGCCTTTCAGGGCCAGCTTGATGTTGCCGGCTGCCGGTGACAGGTGGATCCGCTGCAGTCCATCCGCTTCGACCGCGAGGGGCATGCCCCCGGAGGCGGTCACCAGCGTTGAACCCGGGGCCGGATGGCCTGACACGATCGCGTAGTTGGCCTGGGAGCCTTCTACGAGGGACAGCACGACATCGCGGTCGAATGTGAGTCCTCCCTGGGCAAGGTGGAATTGCCGGGTGGTGAGACCATCGCACAGGAAGCGTCCCTCCATGTAGTCGGTCGCGATTGTCTGGATCTCCTGAACGGCCAGCTGCATGGTCCAGCCGGCGGGAGTCAGGCCGGCCGTGGGTCTCTGTGTGGAGACACCGAGGCCGAACTGCTGCGTCCGGCTTTGCCGCTCTGCTTCGGAGATCGTGGGGGCGTCGGCCATCGCCAGTGCGTCGTAGCGTCCAGTCATCAATGCCCGGACATCGGCACTGTCAATCGGGCGATCGAAGAGAAAGAGATCGTCCATGGCCATGTCGGCTCCCCTCACGACCTGTGGTCGGCCGGTGGGTGCGCCGGAACCGACCCCGATGCTCTTAGGAGTCGCCGGCTTCCAGCGTTCGGTGCCCCATGTGTCGTAGACGAGTTCGCCGTTGTCAAAGAACCGGACGCCTTGCTCACAGTGCCAGGTGAACGCCAAATGTCGCCATTCGCCCTTGCGCCAGGTTCTGAGTTGGGTCCCATAGTTCGGGCCGTGCCACTTGCGGTCTACGTCCACGACCCAGATGTAGAACGAGCCTCCTTTGATCTGCATCCGGATGAACTGCTCGTAGTACGTCGGCTCGATGCTTGCGACCGAAATCAGGCTGGGCCCCGTGCTGTTGGAACCTGAACGGATCGTGGAATCGTCACCGTCCCACTGTGGCTGGAACCAGAATGCCATGGCTCCCTGCTCGCCGTAGAGGAGTCCGGCCGCGTCAAAATTGAGGCCGCTGGCCCGTCCCTCCACCTTCCCCAGTTCGCGCTCGCGGGACGTTCGGAGCAGGATGGCCCGGTCAACGGGACCGTCAACAAAATGGAGGCTGTCCAGGTAAGTCGGTGGGGCTCCGGGGGATGAGAACTCCGGGATCCCGGTGTCCTCGAACGAGAGGCGACATGTGATTCCGTGGCGGATGGCGAAGTCGCGATCGCACACGAAGGGCTCCGCGCTGCTTCGCGGCGCGAGGCCAACAATGGCAAGGACGGCACACAATCCGAGACGAGTGGCCTGCGCCACGTTTGCTGTCGCTCCCATCTGAGGAGAGCAACTTCGGCGCTCACTACTCGAGAGTCGGTGAAGCTTCAGACGAGTCATTCGCGATCTCCGCAACGGCGCGGTTCAGGAAACGGGCAGACATGTTCCCTCGAGTGTACCCCGGCTACGGCCTGCCTGCCAGTGTGCTGTTCTTGAGAGCAGTGATCCGCCGTCGCCGAGAGGCTATGGCGGACAAGCTAACAGGAGCGGGTTCTCGTGGTTCGGGCAGGGGAGACCGCTTACGCTGTGCGCGGCTGCGGGACGCGGCGCGGCTCGGGCAGCTAATCCAGAGCGCTGAAATTGCCTTCAAGGAGATCCTGCTTGAGGTCCATGTAGTGGCGGAAGTTGTCCCAGGAGACATCGGGAGGGACGGTGTGGTCGATGGTTGGGATGAAGCCGCCCTGCTCGATGAGGGGAATGAACTCGCGCAGGTGTTCCTTGATCGCTTGAGGACCGTGGGGGAGCACGCGTTTGTCGACGCCGCCCCACAGGCGCAGATCGGTGCCGAAGGTCTCCCGCAGCTCCTGAGGACTGACGTCGCTGGCTCGCTCAATTGGCCAGATGGTGTCGACTCCGGCTTCAAGCAGGAGCGGGATCAATGGCCTTGGGTCGCCGTCGCTGTCCACGACGACATGCCGGGTGCCGTGGTCGCGGAAGAACTCGACCAGGCGCTTCATGTGCGGGAAGATGAAGGCTCGGTACGTGTCCGGGCCGAGGAGGGGACCGCCCTTCATGGCGAAGTCCTCATTGAGACAGAAGTAGTCCACCTGGACACGTTCGAGGACAGGCCGGCTTGTCTCGATAATGAAGTCTGCATAGAATTCCATCATCTCATGCATGAGATCGGGGTAATCGTACCAGGCGAAGGACAGGGCTTCTGTTCCCATGAACTCCCGAGCCCGCCAGTAAAAGCCGTTAGCGGCACAGTTCCGGCCGAGGATCAGGGGCCAGTCACGGTTCTCCCAACCCTCGATTAGGTTTGACAGGTTGCCCGGCAAGCGTTCGGGGGCACTCGCCACCAGACGATTCCGGACAGCGGGGAAGTCCTCGGGTGTTTCCACCGGGAAGGCGAGGTATTGATCCATACACATCCGGGCCCCGCCCAGAGCTCCCGCTTTGAGCGCTTTGGTGACGATACCCTTGGCGTTTCGCCGAATCTCGAAGTCGTCAGTGTCCTCAAGCAGTTCCGAAGCGTAAGGAGGGATGAAACCGTAGTTCACCGGGATGAATTCGCGGCGGTCCATACCGAGGGCCGGCTCTCCACTGAACCAGTCCCACGTGAGCCCCGCGATGGCATCGGGGACTTCTTCCAACCAACGGGCTCGCGTCTGGGCCCAGACGCCAAGCTCGTGGTTCGGTCGGCGATCGCACGGTTGGTAGTCCATGCAGGCGTAGAATCGTTCCAGGTCCGTGACCATGCTCTCTGCTCCGGCTACCGGGTCAGCCGGACGGGTCGACTCCCGTTGCGACTCGATTCGTAGATGGCGTTGATCAACTCAACCGATCGCCTCGCCTCGTGTCCGTCCACCAACGTAGGACGGTCCTCTCGAATCGCGGCCACAAAGTCAGCCAGAATCGGCGTGTGCCCCATGTCTGCCACGCAGACGTTCGTCTTGAGCGCGACTTGCGTCCGCTTGGGCTTGGTTGCTTCCTTCGGAGGCGGCGGTGGAGCCAGGAGTTCCTCTCGTATTGCCTCTTCCTCAGGAGTGGGATCGGCCAGCTCAAGACGCATGACTTTCCCGGAGTTGAAGGTGACGGTCCCGCGTTCACCGAAGATCTCGAGGTACTGGGGCAGTTCGGGGTAGGCGAGCGTTGTTGCCTCGATCACGCCTCTCGCGCCGCTTTCGAACTTGAGCAAAGCCAAAGCGAGTGTCTCGACCTCGACTTCCCGGCCGGTGGTTTCTGCAATCGCGAGTGTCTCGGCCACATCACCGCAGAGCCAGCAGAGGGTGTCCACGATGTGGATGCCCTGGTTCATCAGGCACCCGCCTCCGTCGACTTTCCAGGTTCCACGCCAGTCGCCGGAGTCGTAGTAGGCCTGTGTGCGGAAGCGCTTGATGTAGGCACTCCCGGAATAGATCCTGCCCAACAGCCCGTCGTCAATCAGCTGCTTCAGCTGCCGAGGCACCGGCCTGAAACGCGACTGGAAGACGCCGGCTAGCTTGACGTTGTGTGCACGTGCGGCATCGATCAACTGATCAATGCGTTCGGCGGTGATCTCCATGGGCTTCTCAACGAGCAGGTGCTTCCCGGCTCGGAGGATCTCAAGCCCCGGTTCCAGGTGGAAGCCGCTCGGAGTGCACAGGGATACCGCATCCACGTGGTCAAGCATATCCTCTACCCTACTCACGGCCAGGACGTCGTGCTCCCCGGCCAGTGCTGCGGCACGTTCGGCCTGGACATCGCAGACGGCGGCCAACGACACTCCTTCGGTGCGTCCAATGGCGGTGATGTGGGACGGAGCAATGGCTCCGGCCCCGACAATTCCAAAACGTATATCTGCCATGGAGGGCCCTTTCTCTATGCTTTCAACTCGTCTGCGTGTTCTGCGACCTTCCGGTACGCTGCTGCGTACTGCTCAATGATCTCCGGGCGGTCGTGTTTGAACCAGGGCACGCCGACGATCGTCTGGCCGCTGTTCTCAGAGACGGGCAGTGTCCCGGGGCCTTGGCGGACATCCCGGTCGGTGAAACTGACCATGGTGGGTTTGCCTGTGCCGAAAAGGTCGGCGTAGTGAAAGACATTGTGCGTGTGCAGGGGGGCGTTCGCTCCCGTGCCGCAGGCGCCGACGCCTTCAGCGCGGACAGCTTCGGCAAACGTGGCATTGGTGAGTCCGCCGAGCTCCTCAGCGCGGTAGAGGCCGCGGGCAAAATACCAGCCGCCCATGGTGGAGCCGGAGCCGGCGGCCGGACGATGAGCCGTGATCCCCGGGACATCCTCAAGGAGATCCCAGAAACGGTTCATGGCCTTCTGAATCTCCACGATTCGCTCCGGATAGTGACGAAGCTGAACCCTCCCCATCGCGGATGAGAGCTGGTGCATGCGATGCTTGTAGCCGCCCATTGGCATGCCTGAGAATTGCTGCAGTGAGGTGTCGGTTACCTGTTGATCCGGAGGGTTGTACTGGCTTCGGGCCCCGGTTCGTTCGTAGTGTCCGTAGGCAACGCAGCGTTCGTAGATTTCTCTATTGTCGGTCACTAAGATCCCTGCCTCGCCGATGGCCAGGCTTTTTCCGGCCATCAACGACATGGCGCCGACATCACCGATTGTTCCGCACATGCGGCCTTTGTAGAGCGACCCCTGAGCGTGGGAGACGTCTTCGATCACCTTGACACCGTGGCGTTTCGCGATCGGCATGATGGCGTCCATGTCGCCGGGGTGGCCTGCGTAGTGGACCACGACGATGGCCTTCGTCCGCGGTCCGATGCGGTGCTCAATGTCGGCTGGATCGATGCAGAGGGAGTCGGGATGGGCATCAGCGAAATGGACTGCAGCTCCCAAACTCAGGGCGGGAGTCGCACTGGCCCAGTAGGTCAGGCTTGGGCAGATGATCTCGTCGCCGGCGCCGACGCCACAGGCCCACATAGCAGCGCGCAGGCTCTCTGTTCCGTTTGGGTAGCCGAGGGCGAATTCGGTTCCCATCCAGGCGGAGAAGTCTTCCTCGAAGAGCTTGGTGACATCTGTCCCGCTCATGCCGCCTCGTCGGAGGACCTCAAGGACGGCGCTTTCGTCCTCCTCGGTGACAATGGGCCAGGTGAAGATGTCGCCGGGGTCGTTGGTGAGGGCCTTGGAGCCGCCGTTGATGGCCAGAGCTGATGTTGTCATGGGTCTCCATCCGGTAAGAGGTTCAAGTGGTTCACGGTTCAAGTGGTTCATCCGCCGTCGCTCTGCGAGCTATGGCGGACAAGGCGGTTCTGAGGATCGGCCCGATCTGACTGATCCGACTGATCTGACTGATTTTCGTTCTATTGCACGCCGCGGCCGACGGCGGCTTCTGCTACTCTGCTGATGGCGATACGGTAGGCTGCTTCGCGCAGGCAACAGTCGTGGCGCTGTGCTTCTGCGAACACCTGGCGGCAGGAGCGGACCATCAGGCGCTTGAGTTCCTCGTCGACTTTCGCTTCGTCCCAGTAGAATTCCTGCCTGTTCTGCACCCATTCGAAGTAGCTGACCGTGACTCCGCCGGCATTGCAGAGGATGTCGGGCAGCACGGTCTTGCCCTTGGAACGCAGGATGTGCGCTCCTTCTATCGTGGTCGGGCCATTGGCGCCCTCAGCGATCAGTCTGGCTTTGATGGAGTCGGCATTTTCGGCCGTGATAGCGTTCTCCAGGGCCGCTGGAACGAGGATATCGACATCTTCCGCGAAGATAGATTCGCGGTCACATGCTTCCCCTTCCGGGAACTCACTGACGGCACCCCCTGCCCGCGTGTGACGCAACAGTTCAGGCACGTCGAGGCCCTGCAGATTCCGCACTGCGCCGTGGACATCCGACACGGCAACCACACGCACCCCAAGTTCTGCCAGGAAACGGGCGGATGCACTACCCACATTCCCGAAGCCCTGTACGGCTGCGGCGGAATGGGTCAGATCCAAGCCGATGACGTCTGCGGCCTCTTCGATGCAGAACACCACGCCGCGGCCGGTCGCGGTGTCCCGGCCAACTGACCCTCCCATGGTCACCGGCTTGCCGGTCACGATCCCACGTTGGTATCGGCCGTGGATCATGCGCCATGCATCCATGATCCAGGCCATTTCCTGCGAAGACGTGTTGACGTCCGGGGCCGGGATATCGCGTTCGCTGCCGATCACATCGACCAGGATCGTGGCATAGCGTTTGGTCAGTCGTTCCTTCTCGGCCAGGGACAGCGATGGGTAGTCAACGGCCACGCCGCCCTTTGCGCCACCAAAGGGGATATCGAGCAAGGCTGTCTTCATGTACATCCAGAATGCCAGAGCTTTGACCTCATTCAGGCTGACGGCGGGATGAAAACGGATTCCGCCCTTGTAGGGGCCCCGGTCATCGTTGAACTGCACCCGGTAGCCACGGCAGACCAACACGGAGCCGTCGTCGCGCTTGAGACTTATTCGCGTCTCAATTGACCGATCCGGCTCGGTCAGATGCTCGGGCATGCTTGCGCCCGGATAGCGCTGGTTCAGTTGCAGTTTCTCGGTGTACCGGAAGAAGCGTTCTTTGGCCACGTCGAACACGTTCTGGGACATGGTGGTTGTCCTTTCCGTTTGTGGGCAGAACCGAACCGTGATCATCTGCGCGGTTGTTTCCCGGCGAATTCCTGGCGAACAATCCAGGACAATACTCAGTGTGCAGGAAAGATGCCAAGGAGATGTCCGGGGATCGTGAGGGCCGCACCCACGCCTCAAAGAGATACTTACGGACAGTCTCTGCGACCCCGACGACTCCATACTGTGTGTTGAATATGTGTCAGGTGGTGAAATATTGCCATGTCCCGTTTCCGGTATCTCCCGAGCAGGTGATGAACAACTATGCCCAGACCGATCCAACAGACCGAGACGATTCTGATGACCAGCGGGTTCATCGCTCCTGCGCTACGCGCTGTTGAGCGACGTTGGCGGGTCAGGGATATCCCTTGTCAGCGCGAGGCTCTGGCTGTTCTGAAACGGATGGATCGGCTCCCACACGCGGTCTGTATTGGTCGGACTATTGATGTCGGGGATGATCTGAATGCCTGGGACATGCTGCGTGAGGTACAGGCTGCGGCTCCGGGTGTCCCCGTGGTCATCTCGACGTCTCAACGTTCGCCGAAGGTCATCGTGGACCTCGTTCGAGGTGGCGCGTTTGATTACGTGGTGGAGGCGAATCCTGTCGACGATGAAGGTGAGATCGGGCGGTACACCGAGGATCTTGTTCTGGCGCTGTCGCGGGCGGTCGAGATGCGTCGGGTTGTGCTTGAAAACGAGCAGTTGCGGCACGATCTCCTCAGGCAGGGCCTGTCCCACCCCATCCGAGGATGCTCTCGGCAGATCCGGCGCGTGTTGGACCTGGTGGACAAGGTTGCCCCTACCACCGCAACCGTGTTGGTCACCGGGGAGTCGGGGACGGGGAAGGAACTCGTGGCTCGAGCCATTCACGAGGCCTCTGGTCGTGGTACTGAGCCGTTCATGGCTCTGAATTGCGGCTCGTTTTCCGAGCAGCTGGTTGCCAGCGAGCTGTTCGGACATGAAAGGGGGTCGTTCACGGGGGCGGACTCGGACCGGGCGGGTTTGATGAGGGAAGCCGGAGCCGGGACGCTTTTTCTCGATGAGATCTCCACGGTTGGCGGGGCCTTCCAGACCATGCTGTTGCGGGTGCTGGAGCAGCGTGTGGCTCGCCCGGTGGGAGGGAGCCGGGACTACGGTGTTGGCTGCCGCTTCATTGCGGCGGCCAACGCGGATCTCGAGAGAATGGTAGAGGAGGGAGCGTTTCGAGGGGATCTCTTCTACCGCCTGAATGTGTTCAGTATTCACGTTCCTCCCCTCCGTGAGCGCTGCGAAGACATACCCGTGCTCGCCGAGTATTTCGTTCGAGGAGCGTGCAGTGAGTATGGGAAGACGTTGCGAGGGATTGGGCCTGGTGCCCTGGCCTTGTTGGAGAAGGCCAAGTGGCCGGGGAACGTCCGGCAGCTCAGGCATGCCATCGAACGCGCCGTGATCGTTGCGGAAGGGGATATGATCAGGCCGGAGGACCTCGAGGAGCGCATTCGGGGAGTGGGGGGAGAAGCCCAGGCTGTCGGCGACGGCAATTCAGACTACGGGGCTGCGATGGGGGAGTTTGAGCGTGGGCTGATCTCCCGGGCTTTGGCGATGGCCGAGGGGAACCGCAGTGCGGCCGCCCGGGCGCTGGGCATCAAGCGCAGCCGGCTGAACTACCGCCTACGTCTGTTGGGGCTGAGTGATACGTGAGCTCAGGGGAGTTGGTAGTGCTGTGACAACGCCTCCTTCACCTGCGCTTCTTCCCTGCCGGTCAGCGTGCGACCGTAGATGAGAATCTCGGCGATGTCCCCGGCAAAGTAGCCATAGTCGCTTCGTGCTTTTGCACCCAGAGTGACGCTGCGCAGGCTCCTTCCGTCAGCGGAACGGTAGACAAGGAGTTGGGCCGAGAATGGCTTGGGGGTTCCGTTTGGCTCCCGTGGGCGTTGCAGGTCGATGTTCGGGGATTCCCACTGCTTGCCACGTCCGGAGTGAGTGGCGAAGACGCGTTGGAACTCCGGCCCACCTGTGAGCGTGCCTTTTGCCACGATGAAGATGTGGACCGGACCGACTTCGGGCCGCAATGTTCCGGCTTTGAGAGTGGAAAGGCCGTCGAAGCGGATAGTCGGGTGACCACCGATCCCATCCATGACAAGCTGGGGCATGTTTCCGGATCCGCGGAACGTGTGCGCTTTGCTCGACGCATCAGGCCAGGCTCTGACCAAAGCGCCGTCGGCTCCGGAGAACGTGGTGGCGGAGAAACGGGCGATGAGCCCGTCAGTGACAGGTAGAGGAGGAGCACCGCGCCCTTCGGCAACCGTGGCAAACGGTGCGTTTCCGGGTGTGCCAATTGTTAGAGGCGGGGGGGACGATGGGGCATCACCCGTGGTGGTCAGCTGGCCGGATTGTGGTGCCCACAGGCGGCCGGCGGTGTTGGCTGCGGTCATCCGGAAATAGTAGCGGGTTCCCGGGAGCAGGTCTGGGAGTTCACAGCGGAAGGCGTCTGCCTCTGGGCGGCCTTCGAGCGCCTGACTGAATTCCCAGCGTCCTTCATTGCTGCCTGCGTCAACGCGTCCCCAATAGGCCTTGACGTCGACGGTTTGATTCCTGGCGCCGGAGAGTTTGCCGGCGATCGTGGCGGAGGTGTCGCTCACGTGGGCCGGTCTGCGGGCGCAGCGTATGGTTGGCCGATCGCGCAGGCGACGCACCAATTGGTCTTCGTAGAGCGATTGCGGGACCAACGTTTCGCCTTTGCCCTGTCCCTCCAGGACATCTTCAGGGGATGAGTCGATGCCTCTGCTCCCTTTCACTCCGCGACGGACGCCATCCTTCACTCCGCTTGTCCCGATGACAAATCCCCAGCCGAACTGCTGTGACTCGACGATGTAGCCGCGCTTCCCGGCTGCGGTGCCGCGCGTGTTCCAGAAGACGCTCTCGGTCGTTGGGTGTCCGTGGTAGTTCCTCGGACCGCCCCAGGGACGGAAGACGCCCTGCAGCCAGTCGCCGTCCATCAACATCGAATCGAACAGGTTTGCCATGCTGAAGTACATGTGGAAATCGCTGGAGAAGCGGGGGACACGACCGGTTGAACGGTGGATGACATTCCCATTTGAGCTGGCCAACTTGAAGTCGTAGTTGTGTCGTGTGTGGACCGCTTCGCAGCGCGTGACCAGACAATCGTTGCCGTGGAGGGTGAAGCCATAGCCATCGCCGCCGCCGCCCTCGTACTGGGGTTTCTGCATCACGCAGCCCTGCACAGTGACGCAGCTTGACATACCGATGAGAATGCCGTTGGAGAGCATGTGCACGTCCCGGCGATTGGTGGGCGAACGGTAGCTGTGGACATTGCGCAGCCAGCCGTTGAGTACGTGGTCAATGCGCATAACATGTGAGCCGTGGACGTCGTGGGCCCCCGTGCCCTTCTTGCTGAAGTCACTGTCACTCCAGCCTTGCCCCGTGTGTTCGGCGTTACCGATACTGAGATTCTCGACGCCAACTTCGGTCAGCATCGGCGGAATCCGATGGATTCGGGCGCGGTCTCGCGTCTTCAGGACATACCTTGTCGGGGCATCGATGCGGACAACGGAGGCAACCGGGTCGACCGCCACGATCTGACGACAGAAGAGCGGGCCGGGAGGCCAACTGCCCGGTTTCCAGTAGTCCTGCATGCCGTGGTCGTTGATGAACTCTTGTGTCCAGTCTGAACGAAGAACAACCCAGTCGCCCTTTTTCATCCGCCCAACGCTGGCGAGGGGGATCTCGAATGCGGGGGCAGGGACGTCTCGGGAGATAGCGATTTCGCTGCCCGGGACCGCCTGCCGCCAGGTGCCTTTCCCGGCTCTGATGAGGACGACGGATTTGCCTCGGAGGAGTGTTCCGGTGTGCAGCAGGAATGTCCGCTCAGGGCCAGCCCCGGAGAGGACGGTGTGCGGGTGCTTGATACGAAGTGTGCAGGGCGCCTCCGCGGGGAGCGAAAGGCGGTACGTTCCCTTCGGAAGATGGACGACGCCTCCTCCGCGTTCTCCGAGGTCATCCAAAGCGCGCTGGATCGCGGTTGTCGCATCGCGCTTCCCGGTGGCATCGGCGTTGTAGGGAGGGGCGGTCACATCGACGCGCTTCCCTGGGGCGGGATCGGGCAGTGGGACCTCGCCCCGGTGGTAGCCCGCATAGGAGAAGTCGTGCAGGAAGCGTCCTTGAGCGTCTTTTTGTCCGGGTTCCCATCTTTCGGGATAGAATTCGCTTCGCCAGGCCAGGGCGTTGAAGCAGGCCACCAGCGCCAAAGCTGTGGCAGGGATGTGTGAGCGAGGCGTCGTTCGGGGCATGCGTCGTCTTCCTTGTCATAGGCCACTGCCTTGATCACCGAAGACCGCAGGGCCACCTCAGCGGAGGACGGGGTGAAACAGAGAACAAGAACATACCACCTGTTCGGGAGAATTGGGATCAGTTTGCGACGTTCACTCAGGCCGGGCCTCCGCCGAGAGTCTGCCGGCCGTATCCGAGCAGGTAACGTGCGGCTTCCCGGTGCCTGAACCGAGCCGCGACTATCGGCAGCTGTGCCTTGAGGCAGTGCCAAGCAAGACCGCTCCCATAAGTCGCGGCTCTGAGAATCAGGCCAGACAGCGTTCTGTGCCGAAGTTACACATGGGCGGAATCCGAGCCAGGGGGCGGGTTCAACCGGAAATCTGGTGTAGGATAGACAATGTGGGAATGGAATGCAGTTGAGCGGTCAGGAGGAATCGACCATGGGTAAGTTCATATTGGGGATTGCCGGATTGCTGGTAGGTGGGTGTGTTGGTTCGCCGAAAGGGATCACTCCCGTTCGGGGCTTTGAGCTGAAGGAACTACCAATACGCCTTTGTCTCGGGGCCGGACCGGTCGTATCTCTGGTTGCTGTCACGGACTCCGGCGGTGAATCAGGCGGTCATCGATCGGTTCCTTCTGCGATCAAAGGAGCTCGGTTTTGATACCGACAAACTCATCTTCGTTGAGCAGGCCGGGAAGTGATTACCCGCCTGAACGGAAGCGCCTATGGCAAGCTGTGACAACGCGTGTAGCGAAGTGACTGAGCTCCACACCTTTCCTGGCCTGCGCCTCCCGGCAGATGCGCTGGTCAACTTCTCTCCAGACTTACTCAAAGAGATCGCTACCCCGATTCTCGAGCGGTATGGTCGAGCATTCGGTGAGCTTTGCATCCATTACTGCTCCAAGCCTGCCCCTTCCGCCCATGTCCTGACAGCTTTGGGTGACTGCTCATGCCTTCGGGCGGTTGACACATGGCAGGGCCCGGATGCGTTCTGCGGGGACGAGGCCCCCGGACGCATGCAGGACCGTGTTGCTTTGATCTTTGATGCGGATTTCCGAACCGAGGAGGCGATGACTGCTCTCCTTCAGTGGGAGCCTATCCGCGACGTGCCGCGGAAGGGGGGGGCGAGGCCTCGTGTTGCACACGTCAGCCCCATCAGTCGAGGACGGGCGTCGAATCTATGACCTGTGGCGGGCAAAGACGGAGGAATAGACCAGTGCGATATTTACGTTTGGTTTCCATGGGGGTGCTCCTTGCTGTCACGAGTGGCTCGACTGCTGCTCCCATTGATGGCTCATCCGCGGGGCGCTGGGAGCCACAGCCGGGGTGGTCGCCCGGCAAGGCGGCCACGGAGTACGCGGTAAGGGACCGCGAGGGCTGGCTGGAGTTCTCGGTGCGTGGTCCGGGGAAGGTGATGACCTGGACTCTGACGCCGACACCGCAGGAGCTTGAGGATGAGCCTCGGTACCTGGTTGTGACGTGTCGCACTGAGGGGGTCATCGATGGGGGCGATGGCTATCTGCTGATGGGGCGTGACGGATCACCCGGGTGGCGCTGTTATCTGAACAGTCGGGATCTGCAAGGGGCGACCGGACACAGATACGCTGTGGATCTACTCAGCTACTCCCCCCCGGAGCCGCTGAACCGCCTGGTACTGCGCATCGGTCAGCCGGCCGGCGCTGCGGGGTTCGGACGCCTTCTTGTGCGAATTGGATTCGCTAATGGCGCCCCCGCAGGTGCGGAGGTGGTCGCGGAGGTGCCTCCGGAGCCCCAGCGTCTGCGGATCGATCCTGAGAGCATTGCCTGGACTCCCTCGCCGAACTGGACCCCAAGGCCCCCGGAATCCCACGCGATGACTCCAACCGAGACGACTGTCCACTTCAGCATGACCGGTCAGCAGAAATCCATGCGCTGGTCTGCTCGGGTGCCTGAGGGGCTGGATGGGGGCGCAATGCCGTACGTGTCGATGCGTTACCGAGCGCGTGGTGAGTTCGGGCCGTGGGGGTATGCGTTCTACGTCAGTCTCAGCCAGGTGGATGGCACCAAAAAGAGCGTCTACATCGCCGAGCCGGGCAACGTAGAGGGCGATGGACAGTGGCACGTGTTCCATCGGAAGCTCGGTGACAAGGGCACAGGGATGACAATGGCAGTGGGGATCGACAGTCTGAGCCCGGAGGCCGAGCTGGAGGTGGACTATGTCGAGTTCTCGTCAACTCCACCCGAGACACCCGTCAGCGAACTCCTTGAGTTTGCCTTGCGGGAGTCGGCCTGGGCACCCGGTGAAGGGCAGCTGTCGCCTCTCCGGACCAGCGTGGTTGGCGCTCCTCGAAATCACTTCATGGTCCAGCGTATGGGTATTGGTGAGTGGTTCGAGTCGTCCCACATCTCGGTTGGAGGGATTCCCTTCGACGTGGCAGCATCGCCGACGGAACTGCTGTCTACGGGAACGGTTGGCGAGGACACACTTACGCTTGAGCTTCCGGAAGGGACGCGCGAGGTCCTGGTCCTGTTGGCCGCCAGTTTCCCGGAAGCCGAACCATTCGGCAGCAGCTGGAAGCGACCCACGCCGCTCAAGCTGTTGAGTGAACCGGAGCGTGTCACGTTCGAGCTGGTGTATGCAGATGGGCGGTCAGATCACATGCTGCCTGTCCATGCGTCAAAGGGAGCCTATGGCGTGGGGCATGGCATTGCTCTTTACAGTGTTAGGCCCACGCCCGGACGGGAGCCGGTGCGTCTTGTGTTGCATGACAACATGCGCAATGCGTGTTTCGGGATTCTGGGGGCAACCGCCAATGGCGGGGCTCCGCGCGTCCCCAGCCCCACTGTTCAGCCGATCTGGTACCCACCCGTCTCCAAGCCTGCTCTCGCCGACGCAACATTCGCGTTTGATACACGCCAGGGATTGCGATGGGCGGAAGTGGTCTCTCCGATGCTCCCCGAGGGGGTGCGCATTTCGCAAGCTGACGTTTTCCGCATCGAGCTGGCCGATGGGCAGACCATTCCGTCTTCGGCCTGGACTGTCGGTGAAGTGACAGACGCTGATGGAGGGACCCGCGTCGCCTTGGGTTGGGCGCGAGGGGATGCGGCGCTCGAGGCTGTCTTCAGGACATCGGATGAGGGACGAAACGGCGTTCGACTCTCGCTCGAGGTCAGCAATGTCGGGCAGCAACCGGTAACGGGGACGCTTTTCTTCCCGACCGCGGCAGGAATGCGGATCGGATCTGTTGAGGACACGTGGTATTTCGCTGCTCGCCGAGGCGGGGTGGTGAACCGAGTGCCGTGTTCATGGCGCGATGAGATCGGTGAGGCCCATCCGCTCCAAGTTGACGGCTTCTTCAACCCCGGGCATGGTGCGGGGCTTGCCTTTATGCCGCGGGATCTACGCAGCGTGTTCCGCTGGTATCAAGTTACCAAGGACGCAGCCGGCTGCAGTTATGCCCTGGAATTCCTTCCCGAAACGGTGGCCCCAGGGAAGGCGTGGCAGAGCGTTCCGGTCGTCGCGGCCGTCATCCCCGGTGACTGGAAAGACCAGCTCAAAGTCTATTTGGACTGGGTCAAGACCTGGTACACCCCAGTTGCTCCCCGCAAACCTTGGTTTCAGGATGTCTATTCGTTTGGCCCGGGCAGCCCCACCAGCATCATGCATCGTTCCCTGGCAGAGCGAACGGACTTTGTGGAGAAAGCGACCCGTATCCACAACGCCATCGGAGCCTGTGACTACATGCACCTGTTCGGTTGGGCCAAAACCAAGACTTACGGACACTGGGGAGATTACGACCACTACGAGGCGGTCGGTGGACTCACTCACTTTGCGGGTGAGGTCAAGCGCTGCCAGGAAAGTGGCACCCCGGTTGGCCTTTATCTGGACGGCTATCTGGTGCACACGAAGTCGCAGAAGCCATTGCCCGAGCAGCGTGAGGCATGGGCCGTGCGAACGGCTAAGGGCGAGATGCTCTACCACAAGAGCTACGACGCGCACTCGATGTGCCCTTACGTAGCGGCGTGGCGGAACTATCTGACCGACGCCTTCAAGCGCGTTGCGGCCGAGGTCAAAGCGATGGGGATGTACATCGATGAGTTCGGCAAGTGCATGACCAGCCGGACCTGCTACGCAACAGACCATGGGCACCCCGTGCCGATGGGGATGTCGCCGGGAGAGCGGCTGTTGACACGTCAGATCCGTGAGGCCCTCCGCCCGGAGATTGCCACCTACGCGGAGTATGTCCCCGCTGATGTCGCGTCCCAGGAGATGGATGGGGCGTTCGGACACGTGGCCTTGGATGGGTGGCGCAAGGGCTATGACAGCGTTGCTCCCCATTACGTCAACCTGCAGCGTTTTGCCGTTCCCGACTTCAAGACCTTCGAGCTCATCTACTATGTTCCCATGAGGAACGGGAACTGGTTTCTCCTCAAGTACCCCTTCTTCAATGGAACCGGGTATTATCTGACCGGATCATGCCTCCAGGCGGACGAGCATGCGGCCGCATTCTGGAAGACGGCTTACCGAGTGCTGCATGCCCATCGCGATGCGTTCCGTTCGTCAGATGTTGAGCCCCTCGTGCGGACCGCGATTCCTAACCTGTTTGCCAACCGTTTCAGCACGCAGTCAAAGAACGTTTGGACGTTGTTCAACGCAAACTATCGCACGGTGAGAGGAGCTATCTTGCGAGTCCGGCATCCTGCGAAGGCAGCCTATATGGACGCGTGGAACGAGCGGCCGGTGGCTCACCAAGTCCGGGATGGGGAGGCGACCATCACGCTCGAGATTGGTCCGCGTGCCGTGGGCTGCGTCGTGCAGGCGTTTTGAGTTGGACTGGGGACGCAAAATTGCCGCTTTCTGGGGGGGGCGAGGACCACCTTTACATCCCTCCCTGGAGGCCGGTTTTCCCAAACCGGTGGTTTCTGCTCAGGAGGCCGGTGTTCCCAGAGCAAGGAACAACCGGTCAGGGATGACCGGAGCTCCAAGCTTCCCGTTCCGGACCGAGATGGTCCGACTGCCCTCCGAGAGAGTTTCATTGCTGAGGAGAGAGAGGTACACTAAGGGTCAGTCTCAAGGATACCGTACTCGCCTTCCCTGTTGATAGCTCGACCCAGAACGGTGAGCTGGTTGGCCAAGTGCACGTCACATAGCGAGGCCCCCCTCATGACCACGATTCCACGCCCGGAGCACCCCAAACCACAATTCATGCGGGATGCCTGGCTGAACCTGAACGGCATGTGGGACTTTGACCTCGATTCTGGCCTCTCCGGTGTGGCCCGGGGCCTCCCCACGGATTCGTCATCGTTGTCCAGGAAGATCGTGGTTCCTTTCTGCCCTGAGAGCACGCTGTCGGGGATCAATCACACTGATTTCATCCCTTGCGTGTGGTATCATCGTGCGTTCGATGTCCCCGGAGATTGGGGTGGGCAGCGTGTTTTCCTGCACTTTGGAGCGGTTGACTACGACTGTCGAGCCTGGGTGAACGGGACGTTGGTCGGTCGTCACTACGGCGGCTCATCCTCATTCTGTTTCGACATCACGGACGCGTTAGCGAACGGTGAGAACGACCTGGTGGTCTGCGCCGTCGATGACGTGCGAGGCGGGCAGCAACCATCCGGGAAGCAGTGCCCCGACTTTTCCTCCCGTGGCTGTCATTACACACGGGTTACCGGGATCTGGCAGACCGTGTGGCTGGAGGCCCGTCCGGCCGCCCACGTCCAATCGGTGCGGGTGGTGCCGGACCTGGATGGGGCGCGTTTCGTGTTGACGCCGACGTTTACCGGCGGGGGCCGTGGTCTGCGGTTCAGGGCGACCGTCTCAGCCGGAGAGAACGTGGTTGGCGTGGTCGATGTGCCGGCCTGCAGTGGTGTTGCGGCAGCGGTCGAACTGAGTGACGTCCGAACGTGGTCTCCGAGCGATCCATTCCTCTATGACGTCCGGTTTCAATTGCTGGACGGGGATACCGTGGTCGACTCAGTAAGCAGCTACGCCGGACTCCGCAAGTTCCACATTGAGGGGAATTACTTCTACCTGAACAACGAACCGTTTTTCTTCCGCTCGGTTCTGGATCAGGGCTTCTATCCGGATGGTATTTGGACGGCCTCCAGTGACGCTGAGCTCAAGGGAGACATCGAGCGTTCCATGGCGGTCGGATTCAACGGGGCTCGGCTGCATCAAAAAGTGTTCGAGGAACGTTTCCATTATTGGGCGGATCAGCTGGGATACATCACCTGGGGGGAGTTCTGCGATTGGGGCAGTTGGCGCGGGAATCCCGCTCTGGCGGCCTTCCACCAGCACCAGATGGAATGGCGTGAGGTGGTCATGAGGGACCTGAACCACCCGTCGATAGTGGCGTGGACCCCGTTCAACGAGACCGCTGCTCCGGCGAAGGTTAACGAAGAGCTCCACCGCCGGTGCGTGCAGGAGACGGTGGACCTCACCCGAGCGCTCGACCCAACTCGGCCGGTCAACGACTGCAGCGGGTACGTGCATGTGGATACTGATATCTACACGGTTCACTGCTATGATCAGGATGTGGCGTCGTTCGCTGAGAAGTTTGCCAAGGTTGCTCCGGGGGTTCGTGAGGGTTTCCATGTCAACTTCCCCAATCTTGACGCACCCTACGCAGACCAGCCGTACGTCGTGGACGAGTACGGAGGCACGTGGTGGCGCGAGGACCTGGAGTCGTCCAAGGCTGGCGCCGGTGGCGGCGGTGGGGCGACCAGTTGGGGCTATGGCAAAACACCGGGCACCATCGAGGAGGTCTACGCCCGCCTTGCCGGGCTGACGGAGGTGCTGACCGACCAGCCCAACATCGCGGGCTTCACTTACACCCAACTCACGGATGTGGAACAGGAGCAGAATGGCATCTACACCTACGAGCGCAAGCTCAAGTTTGATGCTGACCGGCTTCAGGCAATCTTTGGGGCCCCGGCCGCGATTGAGAAGCGATAGTGGTCGGAGCTCGGAGTCAGCGACGTAGCGTAGGGGAGTGCCGTCTTTCGGGGCGGTTATTCCCCTGTCTGGTTACCGGAGTTCTGCACCGGAGGGCCAGCTGATGTATCATTGGTATGTGCTTACCCGCGAGGCTTGCAGTTCCGGATTGGGGGGCGACACAGCCCATTCGAGCCTTGTGAGTTGGGGTGTCCCCAACTCAGGCTTGGATGCGGAGGTCTCGCTTCCCGGCCGGTTGATGGTACTGGGCGCTATCGAGACCTTCCCGCTTGTTCTGCTGCCAATCGTTGCCATGGTTTGGCCTGACCTGTTCACGGTCTTCCCGATGTTCTTGCTGGGCGCCGCTCTGACCACACTGCTCTGTTGGTGCCTGCGAAACCAGGTGCCCAAGTTCCCGATCCACGTGTCTGAGCAGGCCGTCAGCACGGCTGATTCGGTGGGAACTGAGGTGGAACAGAACGTCTCCGGGACTCCGGGACTCGAGGAGAACTGAAACATGCGTGTAGCGTTGCTGTCAGCCGCGGTCGCAGCCTGTGTCTTGTGGACCTGCTCCGTGCGTGGGGGAGTGGTTGCGGACTACGCGTTCGGGAACGCGGCCGCCTTGGGCTTGGACTCCATCGGCACGAGGAACATGGTCTGCACGGGGGGACTGCCGGTGGAGGGCCCGGCTGGCCCCGGTGTGGCCTTTGCCGGGGACGGCGGGTTGGAGTTGCCGGCTGCGCAGTGTCCTGACTTCGGCCGCGGATTTGGTCTGGATCTGTGGCTGCGACTGGATGATCTGACTGGACCGATGCTGATTGCCGGGAGAGACGGGCAGTTTCTGCTGCGACTGGATCCACTGCGGGAGAACGGTCGCCTCTCCTTATTCGTGCACGGCGAGGGCTGGGAGCCGCGTCTGCGTGGCCCCCGACTGCTCAAAGGGAAGTGGTACCACGTCCAGGCAGGTTGGGATGGCTCCCAGATGGCCCTGATCGTCGGAGACGCTGTCGCACGTCAACAGCGGCGTATTCGCTTGCGTCGGGCGACGTCGCCGTTTCTTCTCGGGGCAGGGGTGGAGTGGGGTGCACCACTTCACGGAGCGTTGTCGGCGGTGAAGCTTCACGTACCGCCCCCTCCCGATTGGTTCCGCCCGGAGCCGGTGGAACGGCTTGGGGGAGCTCGCGTGGAGGTGTGCGAGGTGCAGAATGCGTATCCGCGTGCGCTGCGGACAGAAACCGTTCAACTGCGCCTCCGAGCCGATCGCCCGTTGCCGGTGGGGCGGGTTGTTCTGGAGTGCACCCCTGGCCTGAAGCTGCTGGCGGTCGGGAACAGATCGATCCCGGAGCTGGCGCCGGATGAGTCTGCTGTCCTCACGTGGCCGGTCACGGCGGCCGTTCCCGGTGTGCACAGTTTGGTCTTCTCCGACGGGGAAGGCGGTCGATTGGAGCGGCAGGTCATGTTCCACGCGAGTTTGCCGCCAAGGGATCTCACTTACGTTCCCGAGCCCAGTCCAGTGCAGCCCCAGGCGCTTGTCGGCGCGCATATGTGTCCGCTGTGGAAGGAAGGGGCACGCCGTGCAGTATGGCGGCCCATCGTGCCGTGGCGGAAGCGCAAGCCTGTCTTGGGCTGGTATGACGAGGGTGACCCGGAAGTGGCAGACTGGGAGATCACCTGGTGTCTGGACCACGGCATCTCGTTCTTCGTCTACTGCTGGTACCGCACGAGCCAAGGAGGACCGGTCGAGCAGAAACTCGGCCATGCCATTCACGACGGGCTCTTCAACGCGCGCTACAGAGACCAGTTCAAGTTCACGATCATGTGGGAGAATCAGGGCAAGGGAACGGCGGGGGTGGCTTCGGAGGAGGACTTCCTGAAGAACTTGCTGCCGTTCTGGATAGAGACCTACTTCAAGCACCCGAGCTACCTCGTGCTGGATGGGAAGCCACTGCTTTACATCTACCGACCCGAGTTCCTGATCGGTGACCTGGGCAGCACGGAGGCCGTCCAGAGCGCGTTGAACAAGGCCCGTGAAGCCTGTCGGGCCGCCGGCTTCAAGGGATTGACGTTACTCGGGGAGTACCGTGGGAACAACCGGGAGCATCTGCAGCGCCTGGTCGACCTGGGGATCGACTGCAGCTTTGCTTACTGCTGGCCGTTGTCCGGGAATCCCTCCTCGCCAAAGGCAGTGGAGATGCAGGAGGAGATCTGGCGCGAACGCCGACAGCAGAGCGTCTTGCCGGAGATGATCACGGTCTCGATGGGCTGGGATTCGCGACCGTGGAAGCCTTCGTCCACGGTTTGGCGACACACACCTGAGGATTTCGGGGACGTGTGCCGACGGGCTTTAGCGGCCGCTCGGGAATACCCCGAGGGGTCGCTTTCCCGTCGGGTCGTGCTCCTGGACAACTGGAACGAGTATGGCGAAGGGCACTACATCGCCCCGCATCGCGAGTACGGCTTTGGGTACTTGGACGCCGTGCGCAATGCCTTTGCGCCGCAGGCGCCGCAGGAACATGTGGACCTGACCCCGGCGGATGTCGGACTGGGGCCCTATGACAGACTCTACCAGGCCGCCATTCGTGAAAGTGAACGCATCGGTCTACTCATGAAGGGACAGCCTGCCGCCCCTGTCACCGGGGAGGGCCTGGTGGCATTCTGGTCTTTCGACGAGGGAAGCGATCCCGACGTCACGCTCGATTGTACGGGGAATGGGCGCGGCGCCCATCTCCATGACGCCCGTTACGCACCAGGCGTCCAGAGGCGGGCGCTCGTCTGCGATGGCAGCAGTGCCCAGACCGCGCCTGACCCGGTTCTCTTCCCGCAGTGGCTGACCCTGTCCTGCTGGGTTCGAACTGACACTGCCGGACAGTCGAACAGCTGGTTCATCAATGGTGTCTATGGCGGCTCGACCGATTGCGGGTACCGCTTGGGGCTCACCAGAGGACGCCTCTGTTGGGGCGTCCCTGAGACATCCTGGAGCCACCATCTGGCGGCCAATGAGCCCTTACCAACCGGGCGCTGGGTGCACGCGGCCGCGACCGCGGATGGTGAGGAGATGTGCATTTACATGGACGGGAAGCGGGTGGCCGTCGGCAAACGTTCCGTTCCCGTCGGTGCCCCTCTTGCCAAACCTGTGACGTTGGGGAACTATGAGGTCGGGCACCGGGCTCATTTTGTGGGGCTGCTCGATGAGGTGCGCCTCTATGATCGGGTTCTGGCACCGGAGCGCATCGCCGAGTTGGCTGGTCGACGGGCCACACAGAAGCTGGAAGGCGGAGTGCCTCCCGGACCGCGCCCCTGAGGTGACGTGGCCGGGGGTGACTCACTCTAGACAAGTAGTGCAAGGAGCTGTCTGTGCAAACATCAAAGTCTGTCCTCGTACTGTTCACCTGTGCGCTGTTGTTCTCATCCCCGGGCGCGCCCGAACTGCGCGCGGCGCCGCTGGCACTCCCCCTCGGTGGTTGGCGGCTCGAGGTCCGGGGCAACTTCACCGGCCACCCGGACCGGCGGGATCTGTATCAGCTCACGCATCCCCTGAAGATGGCGGCGGCAGGGACCTACGGCCGCATCGTGAAGGACGTCGTGATCCCCGAAGCCATGGCCGCGCCGTACACGCTCCAGTTCTATGTGAGCGACAACATCTACGGCGAAGGGCACACACGGAAATGGTCAGTCGCCGACGTGCGGACGGGCCATCGCTTCAAGCAGGTGCTCATCGACGGCAAGGTGGCCTGGACGCAGGACATTGCGGTCAAACTGCCGGTCAACAACCAGCAGTACACACTGGTCGACATCACGCCACACGTGCAGCCCGGACGCCGGTTCACGCTCGCGCTGCAGCTGTGGCAGGAAGTGGATAGCGGCCGCCAGATGCCGGGCGATCTGATCAAACTCGGCATCTACGCAGGGACAACGAAGGACTACGTCCCATTGCTGCGGGAGTGCTACGGCACGCAGAGCTACTGGGGGGACGTGGCGATTCACGCGGGTTCGCCACCGGCCGCGGACACGTTGCCGTGCCTTTGGGAACCGACGCTGAAGAAGAGCATCGCGTTTCCCCGAGCATCCGCTGCCGTGCACGAAAGAGCCGAGCTTCAGGTCGAATGCCGGAAGCTACTCACTCACTCGTGGTCCTGGCCGGTGACACAAGGTATTCCGCTGCCGATGGGCGCCCTGAAGGATGCGCGGAACATGGCGTTGTATGGCCCAAAGGGCGCTGATGTGTCTGCGCGCTTTGCGCCGCTGAGTCACTGGCCCGACAAGAGCCTGCGCTGGGTCCTGGCGGAGTTCGCACTGCCATCCAACCCCGGACGTGAGTACCGACTCGAATGGGGGAGCAAAATCACGGCACCGGACAGATCGCCGCCGAATCCGGTGCGCACGGGCGACGGACTTCAGGTGAGCAACGGCTTGGTCTGGGCACGGTGGACATTGGATGCGGACGGTGCGCCTGCGGGCCTCGCAATCGGGCGCGGCGACGATGACGTCCTGATCGCCGGGCAACTGCCGTACCTCAACTTCAAGAACAAAGCGCTCCGGGCCAAGTGGCGCGAAGGGCGCTGGCTCTCACAGTCACCCCACGGCGCGGAGATGCAGGTTGCCGGCGAGTTGGTCGCCGCGGACGGAGACCGGTACGGCAGCTGTCGCCTGCGCCTGGCGATGTTCGCAGATTCGCCGCTGGTTCGACTCATGTTCACGATCGTGAACGAACGCATTGATGCCGCCCCCGAAGACGTACCAGATCATGAGACGCTGAAACGGACTCGCGGCCTGTACGGCAACGTGCGGCCCTTGACCGCAGTCGTCGCATCGTACGGATTGCGTCTGCTCGTGCCTGGAGCCAAGGCTCGCGAAACAGGCGACGGTTGGCTGACGGTCGCGGGGCAGGGCGGCGGGGTGACCGGGGTGTTGCGCTACTTCAAACACATCTGGCCGGTCGGTCTGCAATGCGATGCCAAGGGGGTCGACGTCCAGCTCTTCAAGCCGGGAGACGAACGGATGCCGTTCTTCGGGACGTATGCGGGCGAAGCGATGACGCACGAGATCTGGCTCGCGCTGACTGCCGACGTCCCCGAGGCCGCGGTTGCGGCGAACTTGTCTCGGCGCGTCGAGACCCCGCCCCGCCTGAACACGAGCACGCTGATCCGTGACAGCCACGCTTGGGGCACACTCCCCCGCATCGACCCCGAAAACCACAGTGCCGAGTACGCCATGATGGTGGAGCGTTACCTCGACCCGTGGTATGCCAAGACGTACAAGGACATCCGTCATTACGGTGGCTATCCGGGGAACAACTTCTACTGGAACCGGCTGCACTCGATCTACATGCTTTACGCCATGACGGGCGAACGCAAGTGGTACAACCGCGCTGAACGCGCGAATCGCCACTACATGGACGTGTGCACGCTCAACTGGTGGCCCGACGGCTCGAAGGTCGGGGCCAAAGTGCGGAACACCGACAAGTTCTTCGCCGTTTACCTCGTGCATCAGAACCCGCACCCCATGTTCGATCACTGGAACATGACCGGCGATCCGGACGGCTTCCGGCTTGGGCGTGCGAACGCGGACTTCGTGGCGGACAACGAACAGATGCGCGCTCACACGGACGGGAAATCCGCGCGCCAGCAGGGCTGGCCGCTCATGGCCATGGTTCGGGCGTTGCAGGAAACAGGTGACGAACGCTACGCGACCCAGGCCAGGCACATCGTGGACGTCGCGATCAATCACATGGAACGCCGGCGCGGCGCGTACCTGCAGCGGCACGGGAGCTGTTCGCACTTGGGCATCGTGCCGTTCATGACCGGGATTCTGTGCTCCGGCTTGCGGCAGTACCACCTCTGGACCGGCGACGACCGAGCCGGGGTCGCACTCGTGCAAAATGCGGAAGCCATGTTCGCAGAGATGCACGACCCGGCCCAGACTCTGACCAGCCCGAATCTGGACTACTATTACTCACCCAATCCGTACTTGCGTAAGGAGAATGGCAAAACGCCGATCGCGCACCTTAACCCGAACATCGCTTCGGCCCAGGCGTATGCGGCGTACATCATGGATAGTCCGGAGCTGGCTGATATGGCATGGCGCACGTGGCAGGCGTACATGCGTACCTCGGGCTGGAACAGCAACTCCTACGACTACCTGTACGATTTCCCGGCCGCGCTCTACTGGCTGGACCGTGCACCAGGGCCCAAACGTGCGTCACGAATGGACCTGCCGCGATTCTGGCGCCTTGCCGTTGGGGCACCGGAGGTGTGGCTCGAGCGCCCGGACGAGAAGCCGTTCACGGTCCGTGTCCGTTGGTCTGTGTACGAGCAGCCATTCCAGCGTGGTCAACCCATACCAGAATGGGCCGAGTACTGCAAGAGACTCGGCCTCAAAGGTGAAATACGGCTGTTGGCCCCGGACAACGCGCCCATCGCCGCAGTCCCGATCGACCTTAGCCAGAACCCGAACGGCGCGGTCGTCACTCTGGAGGTCCCCGGCGGCGAGCCAGGCCTTTGTCGCCTCGTTACGCACGGCGCCAATCAGGCACCGGTGCGCTTGATCCTGCAGGACCTGTCTGCTCACGTGAAGCACTGGGGAGTACCCCTGGACCGTGGCTGGATCAGTGCGGCGAAGGAGTACTGCTTCCGTGTAGCCCCGGACTCCAGCGAGATCTGCGTGCGCTACGGTCTGCTCACCCCGTGGGAGAAGATATCGCTTGAGCTCGAAGCCCCCGACGGCAGGATCGTGAGGCAACACCCTGACCGTGCGATGGACCCGTGGAAGCCGCCCTGGCTCGAATGGCAGGTACCCGTGCCGGCCGAGGCGCGTGGCGGGCTGTGGCGCTTTCGGCAAGCCCCGCCGGCCAGTGCGGTTCTGCGGATCGAGGGCGCAAGCCCGTTGGTCAGTCTGACGCCGGACGCGCACTTCTCTCCCGCGGCCGTCCCGGCACGGCTCTCGGCCCCGACGAGTGATATGCCTCCCGGCTGGGATGGCGCCATGTTCACGATCGAGGCCGACAAGCGGCTCACCGTGCCGCGTGGAGAGAAGACGGAAGACGGCGGCTATGAACACATCAACCCGCAGGAAGGCACGATCGAGTTCTGGATGCGGGCGGACACCAGCGACGACACCATGGTAGGGTTCACCTACCTGCGCTTCGGCAGTCTGCATCTGTGGCGGCGCACGCAGGTGGGGACGTATCTGAATCTCGGCAAGGGATTCCTGCAGTCCGGCTTCGTTTTCAGGCCCCGGGCCTGGTACCACGTCGCTTTGACCTGGCACCTGGGCAACGACAAACAGACGCCGGTGATGCGATTGCTCGTCAACGGGGTGCCGACCAAGGCCAGGATGCAGACGGCTCTCCCGCCGGACACAGGTGACTGGACCGGTCCGGTCCTGCAGATTGGCGGCAGCGATCCCATGCGCATCGCAGGCCTCCGCATCGCTTCCGTTCGGCGCGACAACGAGCTGCAGCACGGCATCCAGTCACCACCGCCTGACGCAAATACGCTGTACTGGCAGAAGTAGGAGAGGCGCGGCGCGCGGGCCGTAGGCCTGAAAGTCCAGCTTTGGAGGAGAGAGAACGTGAGGAACAACGGCCTCGTCGGCAACCAGAGGAGTCCCCATTGCGAGCTGCACAGCCTCGAACTGGACGCGGTGCACTGGACCCGCGGCTTTTGGGGAGATCGGCTCAAGCAGTGCCGTGAAGTGATGTTGCCACACCTATACGAACGGATGGCAAATCCGGAGACCGGGCACGCCCTGACCAACATGCAGATCGAGGCCGGGCTCAAGGACGGAGAGCATGCCGGCACCGACTGGCAGGATGCCTGGGTCTACAAATGGCTGGAGGCAGCCGTCGTCTGTTGGGCCATATCAGAGGATGCCGAGCTGGACCGGCTCATGGACGAGACGATCGCGACCGTCGTGCAGGCTCAGCAACCCGACGGGTATATCGCCACGCAGACTACAGTTCGGGGACGGGAGCGCTTCCAGAACCCGGCTCACCACGAGCTCTACACCATGGGACACCTGCTGACCGCCGCCTGCATCCACCATCGCCTCACCGGCAAGATGGCGCTGCTCAATGTAGCGCTCAGGGCCGCCGACTACATCTACGACACGTTCAGAGGACGCGACCCCAAGCTCGCTCACTTCCCGCACAACCCTTCCATCATCATGGGAGGAGTGGAGCTCTATCGCACGACCGGCAACCGAACGTACCTGGACATGGCCAACCTCTTCATCGACATGCGTGGGGCGGTCCCCGGTGGTGGAGATCTGGAACAGGACCGCGTTCCGCTCCGCGACGAGACGGAAGTCGTCGGCCACGCGGTCTTCTATACCTATCTGTACGCGGGAGCCGCCGACGCCTACATGGAGACCGGCGACCGGTCCTTGCTCGAAGCGCTGGACCGGCTCTGGCACGACCTGACCGAGAAGAAGATGTACGTCCACGGCGGCGTCTGCGCCGTGCACCAAGGCCTGTTCCTTCGGCAGGAGGGCCCCCTCTGGGGCGGCCAAAAAGTGCACGAGGCAGCCGGGCATCCCTACGAACTGCCCAACTCGACTGCCTACAACGAGACCTGTTCCCAGATCGGCTGCACGATGTGGAACTGGCGCATGCTCCTGATCGACCCCCAAGTCAAGTATGCGGATATCATGGAGCGGCAGATCTACAACTCGATCCTCTCCGGCGTAGGTATCGAGGGCAACGACTGGTTCTACAGCAACGTTCTGCGCTGGTACGGCAAGGATCATCACCTGCTCACGGCTGACTCGTACGAGCGCTTCCAACCGGGGGATCCAGAACGCAGGCGAGCGCATATTTGCTGCCCTACCAACGTGCTCCGCACCGTGGCCGAATGGCACAACTACCAATACACGACGTCCGACGCCGGTCTCTGGGTGCACCACTACGCGGCGGACACACTCGCGGCCGGTCCGTGGAAGCTGAGCCAGGAGACGGACTACCCGTGGGACGGTGAGGTCACTTTCAGGATGGCGGCTACCCCTTCTGAACCGACCAGCCTGCTGCTGCGCATCCCCGGCTGGGCGACCCATGCGACGATTTCGGTCAACGGTGAGGCGGTCGACGTTCCGGCTGCTCCCGGGACCTATGCCCGCATCAGCCGTCGGTGGTCAGCGGACGACGTGGTGACGCTCTGCCTTCCCATGCAGCCATTCCTGATTGAAGCCCATCCGAAAGCCGAGGCGCTGCGAAACCACGTAGCGGTACAACGCGGCCCCATCGTCTATTGCCTCGAGTCTCCCGACCTGCCGGAAGGGGTGCGCGTCCCAGAAGTCCGTGTACCCCGGGAAGCGCACTTCACCGTGACCCACAGGCCGGAACTGCTGCACGGTGTAACCGTGCTTGAGTGTGAGGCCATGCGCGTCCCGGAAGGTGACTGGGAAGGTGCGCTCTATCGCCCCGTGACGGCTCAACCGATCGACTCCGTCACCATTCGCCTCGTGCCATACTACGCTTGGGCCAACCGCGGCATCTCGGAAATGAATGTATGGATCCCCGTCTGCTGAACCCCGGAAGTGATTGACGCGGTCCCCGGCATCTCCGGAAGACTTGGAGCGAATCCGCTTAGCACCGGCGATGTCGCTCCAATGTGGCTATTGGCGAAGCTAGATGGGCCGGCATGCATTGGGCGAGGAAGATCGGCAACTGGGCCTTTGAGTGTGAATCGGCATCTCTGCTCGAAGTAGACTACGGGAGAGCGATATGACCTGGACCGTGGAGACGACGTCCACCGCGGTGCTGCTGGTGCCTCTTGCCCTCGGGTGCGCGTGCCTCGCGGAGCCACCGCGGCGGTCGGACGTGTGGATTGCGGGGGCGTGGTCTGGCTCGGCAATGAAGGAGATGGCAACGAAACTCCAGCCCACTGGCATGACGGGGTTCACAGGCAGAGCCAAGTGGGATCTTCCAGCCGAAGCGAAGAGGAAGAAGCTAGCCTACCTGGCGCACCGCAAGACATTGGCCGAACAACTGGGAATCGACAAGCTCCACTTCTCCGTCCACACCTACCATCGTCAGGCGAATTTCCCGGATTCCGCGGCGCGCATCGGCATCACCGGCGAGCACCTGCGCAACGCGATCTCTCCCCGGAGAACAGAGGGCAAGAACTGGTGGATCTTCTGCAAGAGCCACGATGAGTTTCGGGATGCCATGCTCGACAACATCAAGGCTGCGACGGACGACGGCGCGGATGTGATCCACTTCGAAGACTTCTTCCGGGAGGAAACCCAGTGCGTCTGCGACCGGTGTGCCGAGAAGTTCAGCCAGGCACTGCAAAACGACCCACGGCTCGCAGCTTTCCGCGAGCCAGTGCGAAAGATGGGCATTCGCGACTTAGCGCGGTTTCGCCTCCGCCGATACCTTCTCGAACGGACCGAAGGCGACGAGCGGAAGCGTCGACGCCAGTTCTCCCAGATGGGCGCCTTCTGGCGAGCATGGTCGGCGTTCAAGGACCACGTTGCGTTCGATTTCCTGATCGCGCTCTGCGACGCAGGGCGCGAGCACGCCAAACGGACCGGGCGTGAGGTGGCCTTTGTCCAGCACTTCTGGTACTTCAAGCCGCAAGACCTCGCCACCTCGAACGCGTACGATGGGGTGTGGCCGGAGACGCCGCTGCGACACTACGGGGCACAGCGAAGCCAGTGGAACACGGACACCTATCGGCTCGGCATCGCGGTGTACCCGCCGAACGGGGTCATGGGGTCAGCCGCTTCCGTACTGCGAGGCGCCTTCCGCCGTCCTCCGATCTTCACGGGCTACGGTGGGGACTGGTACCAGAAGCTCGCATCCAAGCGCGGGCCCTATGCGAGGCTCCTTCAGATCTGGACGGCCGAGGTCTACGCCGGCGGCGGGACCATGCAGTATCTCTATCACCTGCCGGAAAAGCAGGTCCTGGGTCGGGAGTTCCAGAAGAAGCAACGCGCCCAGTTGAATGAGACCTTCTTCGATCGAGCCCGCTCACCCACAGACTACCGGTGCCCGCTCGACGCCGTGGGCCGGTACACGCGCTTCATCCGAGCGCATCCGGACTTCTACGACGACTGCGAGCCGCCGCGGTACGTTCTGCTGCTGAAGACCGACCGTGCCTACAGCCTCGGCAACGGCGAGGAAAACGTGTATGCCTGGGCGCAGCTGCTCGATGATGCGCACGTGCCCTATCGCGTTCTCCTAGACGGTGACGACAAGGAACGGGCACCCCTCGGCGGCCAAACGTTACGAGGCTACCACCGGGTGATCGCTCTGGGCTCTCCAGACACCCATGCCGATGCTCAGATCGACGCCCTCAGGCAGTTTGCGGAGGGAGGCGTCACCGCCGTTGTGGTCGGCGACAAGCAGCCTTGGGAGCGTCTACTCGGCCAACAGCTCCCTCTCCGCAGTATCGAGGACCTTGGTACTCGATACCAACTTGAGCATCGCCACGAAGCGTTGACCGAACAGGTCCGTGAGGAACTCGACGCCCGAGCGATCAAGACAGACGCCGGGCCGAACGTGCTGATCAAGCTCGAACGCTCGCCCGCCGGACCTGAATGGCGGCTGCACCTGGTCAATCGCAACTACCGCTGGCTCCAAGATACGGCGGATGAACTGCGTGACGTGCACGTCACCCTCGCTCCAAGCCTGCTGATGGGCGATGCTCACATACGCGACGTGAAGGCGTCCTCTCCCGACGGCCCGGAGTTCGACAGGGTCCACGTGCGGGTGTCGGACAGCGGACCGACGCTCACGTTGCCACGACTCTCGATCTACACTGTAGTCACGTTCCGAGTCACCAAGCAGAGAGGACGGGCTCGCCCTCAGACGGTCGATCGGTAGCAAGCGCGCGTCACGTGCACGAACGGGCGCGATTCTTCCGGCGAAGCCCATTCTGGACCGCGCAACAGCAAAGAGATGCGAGATGGCGTTCGGCAAACTACGCGTAGCGGGAATGACAGTGACAGCGCTACTGGCAATCCTTGCGGATTCTGTTGGCGCTACCGCCAAGGACAGAGAAGGGCAATGGGTACGGGATACCCTCGTTGTCGTGTCGACTGGCCGTGATGCTCTTGGCGGGGGCGTGCCGGGTTCGTGGTTTGCCCACAGCCGGGCAGGGATGGCCGTCTCGCGTGAGCGCGCATTCAACGGCAAGTCGTCGCTGAAGATACAACTCAAGCATGGCCTCGGCGGATGCCGGCGCATCGTGACCGTGCCTGGCGGCGAGTTCCGCATGCTCCTCTCCTGCCGCATCTTTGTCCCGAAGGGGCAGTCCTTCAAGGAGATGCCGTCCGTACACATCTGGCGCGGCGCCCACGATGTCGTCGCGCGTGCAGAGCCCATTGCCCGGCACGGCGAGTGGGTGGAAAGCGTCTTGGAGATGGACCGGCCCACGGGGAAGCTGCTCTATTTCGGCGTGTCAGCCGAGTCGGCGGACGGGAAGCAGGTGGCCTATTATGTGGATCACTTCATCCTGGGCGACAAGACCAAACCACTCAACTGGTTGGCGAACCCGGACTTTGACCAGGATGCCGGAGACAAACGGCCTCGACTTCTGGCCGACTTCAATCCCGATTTGCTCAACGTCTGGACGGCGAGCGACCTTAACAAGGACGGCCTGTTGCACGGCCACGGCGTGCGCGTGGCCAGTTGGGGGAAAGTGGAGTATGACGCCTGCATTGACTGGGACAAACGCCTCGAGGAGTTCAAGAAAACGTCCGCCAAACGAGACATCGAAGGCCAACCCCAGATAAGGGAAGGCCTGCCACCTTTCAAGAACAGCATGTGCCACCATTCTCCTGTGTGGCACGCCTATCAGAAATCGGGTTTGCTGCGGATCATTGGCGAGAACGACGCCCTGGGCCAAGACAACCTGTGTTGCCCGTCCTTCCGTAGCGGCAAGGACACCTGCTATTGCGAGTACTGCCAGGGCGATTTCCGCGAGCATCTCGAGAGGAGTTTCACAGAGGAGCAACTGAAGCGTCTCCTGCCGTGTCCGGTGGACGAGTTTTCCATAGCGGAGCACATCAAGCGTATCCGCCCCACCCATCCGGCATTCAAAATCCTCGACGACTCGATCGCCCGCGAGTTCGTGCGTGCGCAGTACGTGGCCGAGAAGGGCTTCATTGCCGACATCGCTGCGTCGATTCACAAGGACGCAGCCGAACAGAATCGCGTCGTTCCGTTCTTCGGCAACCAGGGCGCAGCCTGGGGGGGGAATCGCTTCCCCGTATTCAGCGTAATCACGTCCGAGGTCGTGGATGCGCAGTGCCTGGAGGACTTCCTCCTGGAACCGTATAGCCGCAGTTCCCGCACTGCCTGGAGCGTGCTCCAATACAAGCTGATGCGCGCGGTGTCGTTCGGACGGAAACCCGTCTGGCCTCTGCTGGACACGGGCACGTTCAAGAAATGGCCCACCGGGGCGGAGCTCTTCCCCGCGCGGGCATTGAGCCAGGGCGCGGTTCCCTTGCTCATGTGGTCTCCCAACGCATGGCCGGATGAGGCCACGTATCAGGCGCACGCGGGTTACGCGCGGTTCCTCAATGCCAATCGGGCTCTGTTCCTGAACCGGCAACCGGTGGCGCGGGTGGCGTTGGTTTACTCCGTGCCCACGTGCTTCTGGCGCCACTTCCACACTTACTGGATTTACTGGCGCGCGGGATCCAATCACGGCAAGTGGATCGGGCAGGTGGCGCGAGTGCTGGAGGACGCCCATATCCCATACGAACCGGTTGTTTTCGGCCATCCCGATCTTCTCGATGACGAGGAGCAACTCGCTTCGCTGGATCGGTACGACGTGCTGGTACTCACCGACGTGGACTGTGTCTCCGACCGACAAGCAGAGGCCGTGCGACGATTCAAGAAACGCGGGGGCCGCGTAGTCGTCATCGGCGAGTTCGGTTCGCGGAACGAGGACTTCATTTCCCGGGCGAAACGGCTCATGCCGCCTGGGCTTCCAACCAGCGTTCTTGAGGATTTCCGGAACCTGAAAACGTCGCCCGGAACGGTCCGCGCCGCGCGTACGGCTCTGTGCGAGGCCATCCAGCGGCCGCGTGCGGTCATCGAGACCAACGCGCCACGGACATTGAGCATGGCGTTCTGGCGGGATGCCGCCGGCCGCCGCCTGAGTCTGCATATGGTCAACAGCAGTGTGGATCTTGAACACCATGCGTTCAGGCCCACGACCGGTGTAGAGGTCAGCCTTCGCCTCCCGGAGCGCTTCGACTTCAACCGCATTCGTCTCATCTCGCCGGACAGCCCGCCGGCGGATCTGGCTTTCAAGCGCCAGGGGGAGACCATTTCATTCCGCGTGCCGTCGGTGCGCTGCTACACGATCGCGGTCCTCACAACGGACAACGAACTGACCGCGGCGAACCTGATCGCCACAGCTCGTCGGAACCGCGATCGGGCACATGTGGCCGGGCGAAGTGGATCTGCGCTTGAAGGGGACTCCCGCGATCCCCTCGCGGAGGCCGAGCGCCTCTACCAGGCAGGGCGGTATGCCGACGCGGAAAAACAGGCGAGCACGGCTGTGCAGGCCAGTGCGACGATCTTGAGGAAAGCGAACGATCAATGAGCTGTCCCGTCGCCTCGATCTTGCGGAAGGGAATCATCGACGCATGGACATGAAACTCGGTCTTCACACGTGCGGTTGGGGCGATAGACCAGTGCCTGGGGCCCTGGTCGCCGCGCGGAAGCTCGGCTACGATGGCGTCGAGCTGGCGCCCGCTTGGCTGGAGAAGGCCTATGACGGTCTTGCAGAGATCGACCGCTTCCTCGTTCAGGAAGATGTGCCGCTCGCGCCGGCGGTCTTTGTGGGTGGCCCAAGGATCGACGACGCTGGGCTTGCGGAGTCCGTGGACCAGACCACACGCTACGCGCGTTGGGCCAGGCAGCACGGCGGCGACCGTGTGATTTACAGCACGGTGCAAGGCAAGGATGGGCTTCGAACCAATGAGGAACGCGAGCGCTTGCGCCACGCATGGGACGCGGTTGCCGAAGCTGCCGCGGCTGAGGGGTGCACGCCTCTCTACCACAATCACTATGTCGTGAGCCACGAGGTGAGTCGTGCACTGCTTGAGAAAGATATGGAGCTGATCGATTGGTCCCAGTGGAAGCTCTGCGTGGACACCGGTCACTTGGTGCTCGCGCTCCACGACCCGGTGTCCTTCGTTGAGGAATGGTCTGACAAGATCGCCTGGATGCACTGCAAGGACGTCAAGACGTGCACGTTCCAGGAACCGGAGACGCATCGCCCCATGGCCACTATCGTTCCTCACTTCACCTCGCTTGGTACCGGCGTGGTTGATTTCGGGCGCATTGTGGCCACACTTGCACGAACAGGTTACGACGGCTGGCTTGTGGTCGAGCAAGACGCCAGTCCAGATCCGTACGCGATGTCAAGGGCATCGTGCCGGCACATGCAGCTCGCGATGGGCCTTCCCACGAGCTGAGTGGTCCGAAGGAGAGGCCGTGGCACCGGCGGGGCTAACGTCTACTCGGTAGGACTGGTGGGGTCAGGCCTTGGGCCTTGCGGTCTGCATTTCTGGAGCTCAGTTTGCCGCGGAGATTACAGACCGCGAGGCCTGACCCTGTCGACTTCATTCTCCGACACTGCGGCCTTTGGGACCGTCCCGCCTCACGCGCCCCCCCGGCTCCCAAAGAGCCCCGGCAGCTTGACCTCGAGTTGCAATACGTCGACACCGACGAGTTCTTGATGGCCCTTTGAGTTTAGACCCCAAAGGGCACGGGGAAGCTCGCCCTGAAACGCTGGATCTGGACTGCATTTGTCTGCCCAAGCCCCGGACGTACCCGCAGTGGTGCTCACACATCACCATTCTCGCCCAATTCCTTGCGTCATTCGCAACACCGCTCTAACTTGCGCTCCCGCGACTCGAAAGCGAATTCCTATTAGTCTCGGTATGACAGACAAGGGAAGCGGTCATCCTTAGGGAAACACGATGCATTTCAGAACAATTCTCCTTTCCACGACAGCGTTGATCTTTGCGGTTCTAGCGCAGGCAAAGCCGCATGATGACTATCGCGACGAAATACTCGCGACCATGCCGGCGACTCATCCGCGTCTGTTCATTACCTCTGGGATACTGGAGCGGATGAAGATGGATGCCCGGGAAAAGCCGCTGATCCGCGACGGCGTAAACAGGCTCTATGAAATTGTGGAAGGCTATCCTGATGTCATCAATGAAGAAACTTACAAAACGGCTTTCTATGGACATGACAAATTCGGTGATCCTGCCGCGCGCGCCGCGTTCGCGTTTCTGCTCAGCGGCAAGCAGGCCTACGCGAACAAGGGAATAGCGATCCTGGAAGTCGCGGCGCAATGGTATAGCTGGCGCTATGCCGAGGGAAAACCTGTGGGATGGACTTCCTTTTCCCGTGTTTCCGCCCTCTGCGCGTACGACTGGTTGTATAGCCAAATGACGCCGGAACAGCGCGTGACGATCGGCAAAGAGCTGATCGCGCATATCAAGCAGTCCCAGGACCACCAATGGATCGTTGAGTCGGGCTTGCAGAACAAGGGTGAGGGCACCAACAGGCCGACCTCCAGTTTCTATGGGACGGCCATGCTGCCATGGTATGCCGGAATCGTGTTTTACAGCGATGGTCTCGATGACGCGTTTGCCTTGAGGATGCTTGACAAGGGGCTCAAGGACTACATGACCATGCTTTCACACCGTAACGAAATGGCGGGGGATGACGGTGGGGGCGCGAATAGCTCGCCGGGGTATTCGTTCGGTGACGCGGTTGTAACCGAATGGTACTTCTTCTACACATGGAGAGCGATTACCGGAAGGAATATCGCGGAGGAATTTCCCGGCATCGGGCTGTTGCCGCACTGGGTGCTTTACGCGGCGATCGTGGGAGCGGACGGTCAACTATATGAACATGGCACCGGCGGTTCATGGCACTACAGCAACAAACTAACCATGAACCTGCGATACCTGGCGCAGTACAAGAATTTCTTTCCGGATTCCCCCTGCGGTAAAATTGTCGATTACTTCATCTATCGTTCAGAAGAGTTCCGGGACAATGCTCATGTCTACGCTTCACCCCTCTGGCGTCACAAGGGGTATCTGCCACTGTATCTCTTCTTCTACAATTACAGCAAAGCCGCTGACTACAAATACGACAGACATTTCTTCGAAAAGCTGCCGCGCGCCTGCTTGTTTGAGAATCTCGGTCAGACCTACATGAACAGCGGTTGGGAGCCAGGTTCCACATACGCGATGTTCACGTGCGGAGCCAAGAGTGGAAGTCACAAGCAGCATGACGAGAACCATTTCGTCATATACAAAGGGGGGTTCCTCGCGCTGGACTCCGGTAGTCGTTCGGCTTCCGGTTACAAGGACTGGCTTGATGATATGTGGCACGACAGCAATTACTACTGCCGGAGCGTCGCCCACAACATGGTCACCATCCGCATGGAGGGAGAGAAATGGCAGGGGTGGCCCGACCCGGAGTACGCGGTGGCGAACAACGCCGGCACGTACAAAACCACTGGCGGAATCGTCAGGGCGTTTGAGACAAACAGGCACTATACATACGTAGCCGGTGACTCAACAGCCTGTTACCGCCCGGAAAAGGCCAGAAAGGTCCTCAGGCAGTTCGTCTACATTATGCCGGACCTGTTTGTGATCTATGACACCGTGGAATCTGTCACGCCTGAACAAGTTAAAACGTGGCTTCTACACTCACAGAATGAGCCACAGGTGAATGGTGACACATTCTCGTTTGACGAAAATAGGGGACGTCTCTTTTGTCGTACCTTCCTGCCAAGAAAGTGGAAGCGTGAGACTATCGGGGGCGCCGGGAAAGAGTTCTGGGTCGATGGCAAAAACTACCCGCTCGGCAATACGCGTCTTGAAGAAATCAAAGAGAAAGGTATCAAACCTATCTGGGGAAACTGGCGTGTGGAGCTTCGCGCGGAAGAGCCGACGGCCAAGGTCACTTTCCTGAACCTGATTCAAGTCGGCATGGCTGACAAGCTCGGCAAAATGGTTGAGTCAAGTTATGTCCGTGACGGCGAGCGAGAAGGGGTGAAAGTCACTCACGACGGTGTGGAATATACGGTTCTGTTTGATACAGAGGACGCTCCCAGAGGCAGTATCAAGGCCACAAGTGATGCGACGGAACTTTTCGCGAATGAGTTGACGAAGAGAATTCAGGAAGAAGCGGCTTTCTGAAGAGCAATTGACTTACGAAAGATCAGTAGTGAGGAACTGGGGTCAGGCACATCGACTGAGTGAGGCCGCACGGGTGCCCCCTACATATTTTCTGCCAGCGGAAGGACCTGCGCCATGGCCGACGAGAAACCCAGCGGACAGTGGTCGGACTACGACGAGCGGTACCGCCCACAGTTCCACTTCACTGCCCCCGCCAATTGGATCAATGATCCAAACGGGCTGATCTGCTACGACGGCGAGTACCATCTCTTCTATCAGTACAACCCCCAAAGCCGTAATGCTCACTGGGACGATAAGCCTGTCCACAGTGCTTCGTGGGGCCATGCCGTCAGCCGGGACCTCATCCATTGGGAGCATCTGCCGGTAACCCCCATTCGCTCGGGATCGGGCAGCGGCATTGTGGACCGTGGCAACACGGCCGGCTTCGGCGAAGGGGACGAGGATGTTCTCATCGTCTTCTGGGTCGGCAGTCTCTCCTACAGCAGGGATCGGGGGAGGACGTGGAAGCACTACGAGGGGAATCCCTTTCTGCCGAGGCATGCCGACCCCTTTGTCTTTCGCCACGAACCCACGAAGCAGTGGATCCTGGTTTCCTTCATCCATCCGGACCGTCCGGACGACTTCCTTTTCTATCGCTCCAACGATCTCAGGAACTGGACCCTCACGAACCAATACAAGGGCAAGCTCCATGAATGCCCGGCCGTCTTCGAGATTCCCATCGAGGGTGAAAAGCCCCGGAAATGGATTTTCCACTCGGGCAACGGCGAGTACCTCATCGGCGGTTTCGACGGGAAGGAGTTCCACGAGGAGGCGGGGAAATTCCGGATGGACTATGGCACGTTCTACGCCTCGCAGTGCTGGCACGGGCGCCCTCCGGGGGATGGACGGGTCATCCATATCGCTTGGATGAATGGCGGCCGCTTTCCCGCGAATATGCCGTTCAACCAGCAGCTGACTTTCCCGTGCGAGTTCACACTGCGTCGCCTCCCCGAGGGGCTGCGCCTCTGCCGACAGCCGGTTCGGGAGATCGCGCGGCTCTACGACAAGGTCGTCGTTGCACGAGACAATGCGGTGCTCAAGCCCGGGGAGAATCTCCTGAGGGGGCCGAGGGCGATCTCTTCGATATCGAGTGCGATATCGAGATGACCCAGGCGACAGCGGTGACGTTCACGATTCGGGGCGAGATCATCCGCTATGATCGTTCCGAGGGGAAATTGCGTGCCGGAGCAAGAGAAGCCCCACTGAGACTGTCGGGCCCATCATTACGCCTGCGACTGCTTGTCGATCGGGCATCGATCGAGGTGTTCGCCGATTGGGGTCAAGTAGCCATTACACACAGCTGCCTGCCGAAGCCTGAGAACCAGGCTCTCGCCCTGGAGGTCGAGGGGGGGGCGGCACGAGTCCGACGCATCCGCGTCAACTCACTGCGATCCGCTTGGCGGACAGAAGCCGGTACCACACCTTAGCTGCTAGCAGTTGGCAGAAGAAGAAGCCGGGGGCACACATCCGCACTCGGCCCTCCGCGAGTCCATCTGTTAACACTGCTAAGGAACTCTGACCCCAATGCCCAGAATCAGCCCCGAATGAGTTTCCGAACGGGACGGCCCCCCGTCAGTACGGTCATCGGGCATCCCGATGGGCATCTGGCTTGCCCCCCGATTCGGCGCCTCTTGAGGCCGCCCGTTCGCGTCCGCCGGGCCAATTCCGGAAGGTGTTGTTCTCGAGCGTCACACTGGAGAAGTTCACCAGTCGGATGGCACGCACGCCGGCCGTCATCCTGGCGGGCGGGATGAACTCGTTCCCGGTAACACGCACGTCGGACACATTCCGGAGGAAGATCGCATGCACGGGATGCTCGGACAACTCCCTTGATCGATTCTCAACCGGGACGCGCGCGGTGGTGTCCCACTTGTCGAAGTGGTTACGCTCGATGCGTATGTTCGCAATCCCGTTCCAGCCAGCTTGATGGCTGATGTCTTCGTCAGCCCCGCGTGTCACTTCGATACGGCCGTTCATGCGTGCTGCAATGATCCCGAAGGGCTGGGCGTTCTCCGCGTGCCAACAGTTCTCAAACCGATTGCCGACAATCTCGATGTTCCTCGGGACGGCTCCGCTCTTGTTGTCGAAGTAGTTGTCCGAGTTGACAAGGTAGATCGCGGCGTTCTGGGAACGGACAAAGCGATTGGACAGGATCGAGCCATCCGCTCCTGAACAGAGGACGCCCCAACGCCGGTGGTCCGTGAAGGTGTTGTCCCGAAGAACGAATCCATTGCATTGGTTGCTCAGGTTGTAGATCCAAAACGTGTCGTTTGCCGCTGGCACCGAAAGAGGAGGAACGAGCTCGACATCCTTGTCGCCCCAGGGCCATTCGCTGGAAACGGAGGCTACCTCATGCTGGGAGACCAGGGCGCGTCGACTCATGTCGTAAACCGCGAGCCTGTCGCCGGGTAGAACCGAGAACCACCCCTTGAGTGCACCGATGCGGCAGAGGCGTTCCCGGTCCTCTGATGTTGCTTTGAGGAAGCCAACGGTGTTCTTCAGCACCACGGCGTCGTCACCGATCCCTCGGAACTGGCACCGTTCGATCCAGGGGCCATTGCGCTGGTTGGTGGTGAAGATGCCGTCCGCGGTCGAGGTGAAAAGGTCACTTCCAGTGGGACGAACCGTAATCCCCACATAGCATGTTCGCTCGCTGAATTGATCTGCGAAGACGGAGCCGGGCGAATGGTTGATCTCGATGTCGCGGTAGACCAGCGTGTGACATCGAGTGGCGTAGAACGCACCGCGCCCGTCGGTTCGCCCGAGAAGGGCCAAACGATCGTTGACTTCGAGGACGCGTCGCAAAGGGTCGTTTTCGTACGCTCCATGAAGTCGACCGTGGTCCATTGTCGTGGCGAAGCGCAGGCGATAGAGCCTGTTGCCGAGGCGGGTGGGTGGCTTCGGTCCCTTGAAGCTGATCGTCGTGGGGCATCCAGGCTTCATGCCCCACGAGCCGTCCGGTTGCCGGCGCATTGCGATGGCCCACTGGTACTGCGCCGACGCAAAGCGTGGGCTGTCCGGAAGCAGATAGCCCGGCTCAATTCTCACTTCGTAGAATCCGCGACTTGCGTCAACGATCCGCGTGACAACGCCTTGGGTGATGTTCTTTGGGTCATACGTGAGCCGGAAGTCCCGCAGGATCACGTTGCGTGCCTGGGAGACGGTGAGGAAGCGGGACCACGAAGTGACCGTGAAACTGCATCCCCGACCGTCGAACACCAGGTTCTGCGGTATACTGCTCCCCTCTGTTAACCCGATCTTCAGGACGGTATCTCCATCGCGCGCTCCCACCTGGTAATTGGCTCCGGGAACGAACTCCAGCCGCACTGTGTGATCATCGGACGACTGCTCGACTGCTCGATCGATCCACTCCTGGATGCTCTCAGTCGATGCGCCTGCCGGGACTCGCAATACCACGGTGTCCCCAATCGAGATGGTCTCGGGTGGCGAGAATCCGTTGAGCAACTCGCTCTGCGCGAATACGAATGCAGGCAGCACGGCGATCATCACGAACGCGGACCGATAGCCTACTTTCATTCGAGATCGGGTGTTCATTGCCACTTTGCTGCTAGTACCAAGCTGTCGAAGTCAGAGTACACCTGATTGCCGCCATTGCGGCTGTGGGGGTGCTCCGTCGCCAGACAGGCATACCTGGGGTATGTCTTCCTGGCGGCGGAGTGAGCCCACACCACAAGGGCAGCAAGCGCTTCGCGCCGAGTCGGTTCCGCGCGAGAGC
>Ga0209045_1000403_pt1 | contig 52560 bp, 45 predicted proteins | sample SaaInlLV_10m_DNA_4_FD_184664 | JGI IMG/M metagenome (GOLD analysis project Ga0209045, IMG submission 184664) | Marine microbial communities from expanding oxygen minimum zones in the Saanich Inlet - Saanich Inlet SI072_LV_200m_DNA (SPAdes) (version 2) | ecosystem: Environmental > Aquatic >...
CTTTCATGGTGAACCGTAGGTTTTCCTGGTGTCGTTGTTTCGGTCTAGACATCCAAAACACTACGATATTTCAACAGGTTAATCTACGTTCACCGCCTAATTCAAAGGCTGGAGTGAATAATTCAGGCTAGAGCGGCGCAAGGACAGCATCAAAATGGCGCCGAACAGTGACATGAAGCTGGGGGACGACAAGGGCAACAGCCTGTTTACGGACATACTGCAGACCATCGGAACACTAATGTTCCAGGTGGAGACGAAGCCAAGACAGAAATTTCAGGTCACGACGCCGTATCTGGCGGCAACCGTGAAGGGTACAACCTTTACCGTGAGCGTTCGAAAGGAAGGCGCCGCCGTGCATGTCACCAATGGCGCGGTTCAGGTCGCGGCACGGGGCAGCCAGCGCGCCGTTATCGTGCGCCCGGGCCAGACAGGGTCGGTGTCTTCAAAACCTGGCGCCGAGGTGGAGGTCCGCAAGCGCGAGAGCAAGAGCAATCCTACCGCGGGTGAGGCTACGGAAGAAAGTTCTGAATCCGGTACGGACGGGCAAGCCGATACGGACGGCCAAGCCGGTACGGACGGCCAAGCTAGTGCATCGGGGCAAGCCGGCGCAGCCGGACAAGCCGGCACGGCAGCCGACAACGCGCAAGGCGTGGGCCTAACCAGTGCATTGGGCACCCAAACCGCCAGTTTTGGCGAATTGACCAACGGTTTTGCCGGCGATGCGAACGCCAACGCCAATTCCAATGCCAGCGCCAATTCCAGTTCCAATGCCAGCGCCAATGCCAATGCGAATAGTGGGGGTAACAGCGGAAACTCCAATTCGGCTCAGAGCAATCAGGTTTCAAGGTCCATCGAACGGTCGTTGACGTCCAACCGATCGAGCAATGCCTCTGCCTCGAATGTTCAAAGAGGCCGCTCAGCCTTGGCAAGCAGTAGTTCCAACAGTGGTAACAGCAACAAGGGCGGCGCCATAAGCGGCAGCTCCAATACCAGCGGCAATAGCGGCAACTCGAATGCCGGTGGCAACAGCAACAGCAACAGCAACAGCAATAGCAATAGCAACAGCAACAGCAACAGCAACAGCAACAGCAATAGCAACAGCAACAGCAATAGCAACAGCAACAGCAATAGCAATAGCAACAGCAACAGCAACAGCAACAGCAACAGCAATAGCAACAGCAACAGCAACAGCAACAGCAACAGCAACAGCAATAGCAATAGCAACAGCAACAGCAACAGCAACAGCAACAGCAATAGCAACAGCAACAGCAACAACGGCAACAACGGCAACAACGGTAATAACGGCAACAACGGCAATAACGGCAACAACGGTAATAACGGTAATAACGGCAACAACGGCAATAACGGCAATAACGGCAACAACAAGAACAAGTGATGCCTGCCGATTTGTCTAAACCGTGACGGTGGCCCGGTGACGATCGCCAGGCCTTCGCCACGTGACACGCAGGGGGCGTGATGGGAATAAGGCGCTTTCTTCCGCGGTTGCTCATAATCGGTTTGGTTGCCGTCATCTACTTGTTTGGCGGTCTGGAACGTTTTGAGTATCTGTTGATGGATTTGCGCTTTTCGTTGGTGCAGCGCGATGCCGGGAAGCAGTTGGTTTACGTTGAAATCGATGAGCGCAGTTTGCGCCTGCTTGATGTCTGGCCCTGGCCCCGCTCTTATCACGCAGAGCTGATTGAGCGGCTGCATGATGCCGGGGCACGCAATATCGCCATGGACATCGATTTCAGCTCCCGCTCCACGCCGGCGAACGACGCCTTGCTGGAGCGAGCCCTTGAAAAAGCCAACGGTCAAGTCATCCTGCCCGCCTTCAAGCAATATGCCGGCTTGGAGCGTGACGCTTCATCCCTTGCGGAAACGGGTCCGCGGCCGCGTTTTGCGGCGCATGTACGCCTTGGCTCCGTGGTCATGCGGCCTGAATTCGACAGTCTGGTACGCCGCACGACGGTATCTCTTGCCTGGGGCGGCAAGGAAATTCCCAGCTTCCCAAGCTTGTTGGCAAATGGCCGGGGATCGCCAACAATCAAGAACTACATTGACTTCGGCATCCGGCTAAACACAATTCCGCGCATCGCCTATGTCGATGTCCTGCGCGGTGAGTTTCCGGAGGCGATGTTCCAGGATCGGGATGTCATCGTTGGTGCTTCGGCCATCGAATTGGGCGACTATATTGCGGTTCCGCGGCATGGGGCAATTCCAGGCCCGGCCCTGATTGCCTTGTCGGCGGAATCCTTTCGCCAGGACCGCGCCTTGCGGCGCACTGGCGAATTGCCGACCCTGGCCGTCATGGCCTTGCTGACACTTCTGTTGGCGCCTGGATTGGCGAATTGGTCCTGGCACCGGGGTCTGCTGACACTGGGCGCCGGTTCGTTAGGCCTTGGTGGCGCGACGGTGGGTCTGCAAGCCGTCATGCCCATCAGCCTGGATATAGCACCTTGGCTATTGGCGCCGTGGCTCTGCTACGGCTACAGCATGATCGCCCTGATCGACCGTCAAACCCTGCGCATTTTTCAACAGCGCATGGCCGTCCTGCATCGCAGCGCAATGATGCGGCGCTTTGTCGAAAGTAGTTTCGACGGCATTATCGTGGTCGACCCTTTGGGAAACGTGTCGTTGTTCAACGAGGCAGCCGAAGCGATGTTGGGCTATCGGGCCGAAGACGTGGTGGGAAAGCCGCCTGACCATCTGTTTGATTTCAGCGATGATGCCGCCGATGCCTTTAGGGTCAGCGATCTGCAGGATCTCAAAACCCCGGTCCCGCCCCTGCGCGAGGGCCTGTGTTTGCGCCAGGACGGTGCGACGTTTGTCGTGGAAATATCCATCCGGCGGGCCGTCCTACAGCTTAGCCGCAACCCCCTGGAACGGCGTGAAGTTCCGCGCACCCATCATTTTCTGGCAATCCGCGACATCACCAAACGCCGTTTGTTGGAAGATACTCAGCGCCAGGCGGCGGAAGAGGCGATTGCTGCCAGCCGCGCCAAGTCGGAGTTCATGGCCGCAATTTCGCACGAGCTGCGGACGCCGTTGAATGCCATCATCGGCTTCTCCGAAATGATCAAGGATGAACTGCTCGGCCCGATCGAGAATGACCAGTACAAGGCCTATTCCGCCGATATTCATTCCAGCGGCAGCCAACTTCTCGCCATCATCAACGATATTATCGACATCACCAAGATCGAGGCGGGCACCACGACCTTGCAGGATGAGCTGATCGACCTGGCGCATTTGCTGGAAACGACGATTGCCCTGATTTCCAGCCGGCCCGAGGCCGAGGGCCTGATTATCAAGGACGAGAGCGAAGCCGATTTGCCAAGCCTCCGCGCGGACACCAAGGCGGTGAGGCAACTATTGCTCAACCTGCTATCCAATGCGGTTAAATTTACCGAAGAAGGCACGGTAATTGTGAAGGCCGCCGTGCTTGGGGACGGGGCCTTGGCGATCACCGTGACGGATAGCGGCATAGGTATCGCGGAAGATGAAATCGATAAATTGACCCAGCCATTTTACCAGGTCGACAGCTCCCTCGCCCGGAAATTCGAAGGCACGGGCCTAGGGCTTGCCTTGTCAAAATCACTCGTGGATTTGCATGGCGGCGCCCTGCTTATCGAAAGCGTCGAGGGCGAAGGCACCACCGTGACCTGCCGTTTCCCAGCCGAGCGGGTGGGGCTGGCAATGACAGACGGGAAAGCCAATTCCTAGACCATTTTCGCGATCAAACTTCCGCCGAGTAGGGCGGGGCGGGATCGTATTCCATATTGCGCTGCACTTTGCGGGCAAAGGCGGGCTCGTACATTTCCCCAATCAGCCACAATGACATATCGATGCCGGCGGAGACCCCGGCGGAGCTGACAACATTGCCGTCCCGGACATAGCGGACATTCTCCAGCACCTCGCCCGCCTTGCCCCGCTTGCGAACCATCTCGATCGCCCCCCAATGGGTGGTGATCCGCTTGCCCGCCGCCGGGCCAGCCTCGGCCAGCAACAACGACCCGGTGCATACCGAAGTGACCCATTGGCAGCCCTTGGCCACCTCGGCGATCCAGCTCAGCAAGGCCGGATTGTCAACTTCGGTGCGCGTGCCCATGCCGCCCGGCACCAGTAATACATCCAGCTTTGGCGCGTCGGCGATACTGTGATCCATCACAATGCGCATGCCCTTGTTACAGGTCACCGTGCCGCCATGTTCCGAAATCGAGACCACGGCTATGTCATCGCGCTCCTTCGATGCCATGGTAAAGACTTCCCATGGGCCAATGGCGTCGAGCTCCTCCGTGCCTTCGAAAAACAGAATTCCAAACGTCGTCGTCATGGCAACACTCCCCATAAGTTTCCGGGGCGCGAGTATACTGGCAAACCCGGAAACGCCCTATACTGCATGTCAATGAGCTGCCCGCCACGACAGCAGGCGGACGGCGATGGCCCCGGCCAGGATGACCGCGCCCGTCGCGGCAAAGGCCCAGCCCCAGCTGTCGGCGGTTTGGCCATTGCCCGTGTGATCCAGGATCACGCCGAACAGCACCGGTCCCGACAGGCCACCGGCACCGGCGGCGACACCATAGACGGCGACCGTATTGCCGCGTTGGGCCGGGTCGGAGGCGGTTACCGCGCCGGCATTCAAGACACCCGAATCCGCTAGCACGAATAGATTATGCAACAGCACGAAGCCGGCCAGCAGCCACAACGACCAGGCGGCGGAAAAGCCCACGAACAGAGCCCCGATGGCAGAGGCGGTCATAACCAGAAAAGCCGCGCGGGCATAGCCGGCCCGGTGACCTGCCTCGCCCCCCGCCATGGAGGTGGGCACGCCGATCAGAATTAACAATGTGGCAACCAGCGGCACGTTGAAGCCGGCGGGCATCTCGGGCCGTACGGCAACCACCCAGGTTAGGAAGGCCACGGTCCAGCCGCGCACCGCCAGCAATTCAAAGTGATGTGCGAACGAGGCGATGATATAGCCAAAGGCGGCGCGGTTGCGGACCACCAAAGCAAAATCCGGAATAAACCGCAGCCCCGCGGGTGTGTCTCCCGCCCCTCTGGACGCGGCGCCTTCGGGTTCGACAGGGGGCAGCAGAAACAGGATCAGACCGGCGGCGATCAGGTTGGTGATGGCGGGCAGGACAAAGGCCCACTCCCAGCCAAAGGCGTCCCGGGTCTCCGCCGCCGCCAGCAGGGAGAGGGATGAACAGACCGCGAATGAAGAGACATAGATCGAGGCGGCCCGGCCCTTGCCCTCGCCGCTTATCCGGTCGGCGATTGCCTTGACGCCGGGCAGATAGGTCCAGGCATAGCCCAACCCCTGCAGGATGCGAAAGGACAAGGCGCTCCAAAACCCGTCGGCAAGGCCCATGCCGCCATAACCAATGACGTTAATGATGGCGCCCAGGATCAACAAGCGGCGGGCATCGACGCGGTCGGTGATGCCGATGAATGCGACGCCGAACAAATTCGCCAGGTAGGGAATGCCCGCGATCCAGCCGGCCTCGGTATTGCTCAACGACCACATGTCCACGAACTGCGGCAACAGGGCGGGCACCGCGTGCATGCCGAACAAAGTCAGGCCGAGGAAGCTGCACATCAGGATAATCAAACGGCCCATGGGCATCTAGCGACCGCCCCCGATACAATTTGTCATCCTGCCCAACACCCCACTCAATCCCGCCTGCCACAATAGGCGAGGCTTGGGGTGTGGGCTAGGGTTTACCGGCCGGCCAGCTCAGTCTTGGTGTGAAATGCTCGATTGCAGGGAGCGTGGTTCGCCAAGGGAAAATATGGGATCTTCGCGCTGCATGCCGAAGGTGAAGAAATACGGCGGCGTGCCCCTGAAGTCATGTTGGCGCAAGGTCTCGTAAAAGCGTTGCGCATCACTTGCCGTAACGGGTCCGATGGTTTCGGGCAGGCCGTAACGCGGCGTCAAATGGGCCGAATAGAGGCAGCCGGTCAGGCAATCCGGCCACGGGTTCGCCATTTGGGGAATGATCGCCCGCAGCTCGTTAAGGTCGGCATCGTCGGGCTCGAGCGGCATATGATCCACGGTGAAGTCAGCCGGTCCCTGGAAGGCGCCGGCGATGGTGATCATGATATCCGCCGGCCCCTGCATGCGTTTGACCGCCTTGTAGGTGTTGTAGCCGAGGGGAAAGGAATCATCGACGATCAGGGTGCCGGGCGCCAGGGCATCTATGTCGATGACCTCCGGGCCGGACGTCGCGGAAAGAATAAGGCTAATTTTTGGGTAGAGTTCGGCGGGCAGGCTTTGCTCTTCCTCGACGGTGATGATGTCGATCCGGGCGGCGGGGATTTTATAGTCGCCAATCAGATCCGCCTTTAGCTGTTCCAGATGAGCTTGCTTTTTGGCCACATCCACCAGATAGATCCGCCGCGGCGCCGGTCGGGCGGCCATCAGCTTGGTGATACCCTCGCCGATCGAACCCAGGCCGACGAAGGCGACCCGCTCGTCCTGATAGCTGCGCCCGGCAAATTCGAGCAGGCGGTCAATGTTAAGCGCGAAGGCCGCCACCACCGCCGCATGCCCGGATGTTAGTTGCAGCGCGTTCAGTTCCGGCTTTTCCGCCGCGCGCGCGCGAACGGCGTTGACGATGCTGGTAGCGTAATCGGTGGCGGCGGGGATCATGCCAGTGAAGGAAACGCACTTAGCCCCAAGCTGGGCCGCCAGTTCGACGCCCTTGAGGGCGGCGTCCAGGGTCCGCTGCTTGTCCTTGAACATATCCATATCGGTCACGGGGATGAGAATGATGCCAAGCTTGCCGAATTCCGAGCGCAGCACATGGGAGAGATAGGCTTCCCCGCCCATGGCTTGCTGGCAAATCTGGTTGGCGGCGGACGCCGCTTCGGCGCGATGGGCCGCCGAGGGGCTATGCGCGGGTACGGCCACCAGCGAGGCGGCGTCAACGGTCGGGACTGGCATTTGACGTTTCCTATACGTTTGTTGGCAGGTTCTAAGCCATGCCTTTCAAGAGCTCTCGATGCCGGGCGCCGGTATTGCGAAACAGTCCCCATTTGCCTGCAATAACGGCTACCGGCTAGTCGTGAATCGTTGCGATTGCCTGCCGCTTATGTTCGGTTCGAAGGTAAATCCCGATGATCCGCTCTCTTGCTTCGGGATCAATGGCCTTACCTTCCAGAAAATCATCAATCTGGTCGTAACTGAGGCCCAGCGCGTCTTCATCGGGCTTTGCCGGCGCCAGGCTTTCCAGATCGGCGGTGGGCGCCTTGGTGATCAGTTTTTCGGGCGCGCCCATATTGGCGGCCAGCATCCGCACCTGACGTTTGTTCAGACCGAACAGCGGCGCCATATCGCAGGCGCCGTCGCCATGCTTGGTATAGAACCCGGTGACGTTTTCCGCCGAATGATCGGTGCCGATGACCAGCCCGCCCAGCAGGCCGGCGATTTCGTATTGCGCCACCATGCGCATGCGCGCCTTGACATTACCCTTGGCGAAATCCTGTATGGACTCGCTCTGCTCCGGTATGTTCTGTTCCTGCAGGGCTTTTAGGGTCGATTGATGGATCGCGTCCGAGCCGTCCTTTACATCGACGCTAACGCTCAGGCTAGGCTGGATAAAGGCCAGCGCCGCCTGGGCATCCTCTTCATCCGCCTGCACTCCATAAGGCAAGCGCACGGCGACAAACTTATAGTCGCCGTCGTCGACCGCCGCCTCGTTCAGCTCGTTGACCGCCAACTGCGCCAGCCGTCCGCAAGTACTGGAATCGATGCCGCCGCTAATGCCCAGCACCAGATGGTTGAGGCCCGAGCCCTGTATCATACCCTTGATGAAATCCACCCGCCGCCGGATCTCGAAATCCACATCGATCTCCGGTAGGACCTTCATTTCAGCTACAATCGAGTTCTGGTTCATAATTCCCATCTCCACCGGTTAACAAAGACCGCACAGAATACCCTATTCTGTATCCTAGATGAATAGACGCAAGGGTGGTTGACGAGCATCAAGCCGCCATCAGCCCAGTCCGCCGTCAAACTAGCCCTCGGTCAAACGGTGCGCGGCGGCGACGATGTCCGTTAGTTTCGAGCCGGGCGGATAGACTTCGACGCCAATGGCTTCCAATTCCTTCTTGGCCCAGGGCGCGACCGTGCCGCCGGCGAAGATAGGCACTTCTGGCAGCTGTTCGCGCAGCATGGCGACGGTCCGTTTGACCACATCGATATGACCGCAGATGTTCAGGCCGATCAGGTCCGGTTTGTCCCGCGATGCCGCCGCCGCCGTTTCCTCCGGCGTTGCCATGCCCAGCATCATAACGTCGAAGCCGGCCTCTTCCAACGCGCCGGTAACCAGCAGCGGGCCGCGCCAATGGCCGTCCAGGCCGGTCTTGACGAACAGCACTTTTCGCGTGTTTCGTAGATCCGTACTCATCACCAAAATTCCTAAATAGGTGTGGCCCAGTCACCATAGGCAGCGCGGAAGACCTCGCCGAACTCGCCCACCGTGACCTCCGCATCACAGGCTTCGAGCATCGCCGGCATGATATTCCTATCGGAGCGGCAGGCCGCCGCGACATCTTTCAGTGCCGTGTCGGCACGTTTGCCGTCCCGCTCGGCCCTGACCGCCTGCAAGCGCTCATTGGCCCGGGCCCACTCGCCGCCTTGGCCGCGAAAACCATCCATCTCGAACGGCGTCTCGTCATCCTCGTATTTGGTGACGCCGACCAGTTCGGCCTCGCCGCTTTCCAACCGGTGCTGGAAGGCCAGCTGATTTTCCGCCGCCTTGCCATGCAGCCAGCCGCTGTCCAGGGCGCGCAGGAAGCCGCCCTGTTCCTGGATCTCGTCGAAAAACGCCCAGGCTTTTTCCTCCACTTCCGCCGTCAGGCTTTCGACAAAATATGATCCCGCTAGGGGATCGGCCACGGCGGGGACATTGGTTTCCTCCTGCAGGATTTGCTGGATCCGCAGGGACATCTGATGGGCATGTTCAGACGGAATGGACAGCGCCTCGTCGTAACCCGAGACGCCGAGGGACTGCGTGCCGCCCAGGACCGAGGCCAGGGCCATCAGGGTGCCGCGGGCGATATTGTTCAGGGGCTGTTGATAGGTCATGGCGGAGCCGGCGGTGACGATATGCAGGCGCAGGGCCTTGACCTTCGGATCGGTGATGCCATAGCGGCGGCTGACCAGGTCGTGCCACATTTTGCGCGCCGCGCGCAGCTTGGCGATCTCCTCGAAGAAATCCATGGCGACGCGAAAGTTCATGCCGCCCACCGAGCGCGCCGCCACCTCGACCGGGATATTGCCCCGGCGCTTGATCTCGTCGAGATACTCAGTGGCGTTGGCCATCACCGCGCCCAGCTCCTGCCAGGCGTTCAGGCCGGAATCGGCACCATTGTAGCCCGCGACGGAGACCGGCACCCAGCGCTTCATATGCTCGGCGCAGAATTCGATAATGTCGCAGTTGAAACGCAGGCCGGCATCGGTAGGGATCTGCTGTTTGGTGACGCAACCCAGGTAGGTCAGGAAGAAATCGCTCTGCCCGGTGCCGGGCAGGGTGGCGAGGTCCAGGCCCCGGCGCTTGGCCACGGACCAGTAACACCCAAGCGCGAACGGCGCATGCTGGACCACGCCGCCGCCCGGATGGCCATAGGTTTTCGCCAGATCGATGCCATTCAGCACGGTTTCATAATCCCGGACGCTCTGGATCACCGCACCGGTCAGGCCGACGTCTTCCTTGCGCGCCAGGACTTCGGGGTGATCCACATTGTACATATGGTCGGCGGTGTTGCGGTCGTGCTCCATGATGAAGCCGGTCTCGCCATGTTCGAGGAGAAAGCGGATGCGTTCGCCTTCTTCCTCCGGGCTGCCGAAACCGCTGAGTTGAAAGATCCGCCACGGCTTGCCTCGGTACATTTCCGTGTAGGCGCCGCGCATATAGGGCGCCGCACCAGGCGGTGCCTGCATGGCCTCTTGATGACTGTCCGGAATATCCTCCGGGCCATAAGCGCCCTTCAGCGGGATGTTCGAGACGGTGCGCCACTTATTTTCAGATGTGGACATTTCCTGGCCTCATTCGTTTCCTCGAGAGCAAGCCTAGCAAATTATCGCCTCGGGGACAGCGTTACTTACCCAGACGCTTGGCCTCCCCGTCCATCACCACCGCGACACGGCCCTGGGAGAGACGGCCCAGGACCACCGCCATCGCGTCTTGAAAATCATCCAGGGCGAAGGTGTGAGAAACCCGCGGGTTGAGATAGCCCGCCTCGTACCAGACGAACAGCTGCGCCAACAGCGCCTGCATGCGCGGGCCTTGTTCGTGGCGCACGTCATCAGGGCTCCAGCCATAGTAATAGCCCATGTTCAGGCCGCAGACCGAGATGTTCTTGACCAACAGCAGGTTGGCGGGAATCTGCTGGATGGTGCCGCCGGCGAAGCCCACGGGCATGATCCGCCCCTCGGGCGCGATGCAGCGCAGGGATTGTTCGAACACCTCACCGCCCACCGGATCATAGATCGCATTGGCGCCCCGGCCCTGGGTGATCTCCAGCACGCCGTCGCGAAATGGCCCTTCACGGTAGTTGATCACATGATCGGCGCCGTGCTGTTTGGCGATGGCGAGCTTTTCTTCCGAACCGGCGGTGGCAATGACTTTCGCGCCGAGGATCTTGCCGATCTCGATCGCGGCGATACCGACGCCGCCCGCGCCGCCATGCACCAGTAATGTTTCGCCTCTCTGAACGTTCAATAGATGCGGCCAGGTCAAGGCGGCGGCCGATGTGCCGTAGGAATTGGTGAAACAGATGGCGCGGTTGAATTCCAGGCTATCGGGCAGGGCAAAGGTATTAACCTCGTTGGCCATGGTCTCTTCCCCCAGGCCGCCCCAGTCCAGCACACAGGCGACCCGGTCGCCGAGCTTGAAACCGGTAACATCCGGGCCCAGTTCAGCAACGATGCCCGCGGCCTCGGTGCCCGGCACAAAGGGCAGCGGCGGTTTACGTTGGTAGCGGCCTGAAACCATCAGCGAGGTGGCGAAGCTGACGCCGGCGGCCTGGGTCCTGATGCGCAACTGTCCCGGCTCCAGGGTTGGCGCGGGGCAGTCCTCGATCTTCAGATTCTGAAACTCGGTATATTCCTTGACCAGGACACCGCGCATGACCTTTCCCCTTTGACAATGCTCTCAAGCCGCATAATCTACGTTCCAGATTGCTTCATAGAAAGAGAAGACTGATGGCTAATGAGAAAATTCGTGTCGGCGTGATCGGCGCGGGCGGCAACACCACCAAGCTGCATATTCCGGGCCTGCAAGCCCAGGACGGTGTCGAGATCGTCACCGTGGTCAATCGCAGCGCGGCGTCCTCTCAGCGGGTGGCGGACGAGTTCGACATCCCCAGTATCGCCGCCGATTGGCAGGAAGTCGTCGAGGATGCCGATATTGATGCCGTCTGCATCGGCACTTGGCCCTATATGCACGCACCCATGACCATCGCCGCGCTGGCCAATGACAAGCATGTATTGTGCGAGGCGCGCATGGCGCTGAATGCGGGTCAGGCCCACGATATGCTGGATGCCGCGCGCCTGGCGCCCCGTTGCGTGGCCCAGATCGTACCGGCGCCGCATACCTTGGAATTTGATGCCACCATCATGGATATGATCGGCGCCGGCTATATCGGCGATCTGATTACCATCGATGCCCGGATTACGGTGGCTAGCAGCTTCCCCAATCCTTCATCGCCCATCACCTGGCGTCAGGACCGGGATATGTCGGGCAACAACATCATGTCCATGGGCATCTGGTACGAGGCGATGATGCGCTGGGTCGGCCCCATGGCGAACGTTTTCGCCGCCGGTCAGGCGGTCGTCAGCCACCGCACCAACGATGCCGGACAGCGCCAGGCCATGACCATTCCCGACCATGTGGATATCATCGGGCAAATGGAACAGGGCGGACAGATCCGCTTTAACGTTTCCACCGTGTTGGGCCATGCACCGGCGGGCGTCGATGTCTGCATCTTCGGCACCGATGGCACCCTGCGGCTATATCAGGGCGGCTCCGATCCCATGGCATTGTTCGCGGGCAAGCGTGGCGAGGACGGCCTGGCGCAAGTCAACATCGATGCGGCCAAGCGCGGCGGCTGGCGTGTGGAAGAGGAATTCATCAATGCCATCCGCGGCGTCGAAGAGGTCAGCCACACGGACCTGACGACAGCAGTGAAATATATGGAATGGACCGATGCGGTGACGCAATCGTTGCGCACTGGGCAGGCCATCGCTTTGCCCCTGATGGGATAGTGATGGGCTAAGCGCTTCGCAAGCAAGGCGCGGGCCAGGCCTCAGGCACCTGGCCAGGCTTCAGCTACCTGCATTGCCAGCCAATGGGTCAACGCGGCGTTGACCTCGGCTGGCTTTTCCTGGGCCATCCAATGGCCGCTGTCGATGATCCGCGTCGTCAGGTTGGGACAGAGGTCCGGCATGGCCTTGGCCAAATCGGAATCGATGCTCTCGCAGGTGTAATCATAGCGCGCGGCGAGGAACAGCACCGGCATCTCCAACCTGCCGCCATTCATGGCGGTTTTGGCATAGGCGGCGTTGGCGCCATGGTTCATATAATAGGAATCGGCGCCGAAAAAGCCGTTGCGCGTCATCGCGGCGGCATAGATGGATAGGTCTTTCTCCGAGATCACGGTATCGTCGCGGGGCACATCGGGGGCGGTATTTTCCGGGCCGAACCAACCACCAGACTTGCGGACAAAGGCGGTGCGCGTCGGCTTACCCCGGCCCGCCGGGTCGCCACGGCGAAACAGCGCCTTGGCGGTATTGTAAGGGTTAGCCTCGAAGCCGGCCATGGCATGGGCGAAATTTTCCTCGTAGAAGCGCATGTATTCCCACTGCCCGGCCGGGAATTCGTCTTCCGGATAGACCGTGCGGTCGACCAGGGCGATGGCGGCATCCAGACCATGTTCCAGGCAACCATATGGCACGCATAGACCGGCCACGGCACGGCAGCGGTCCGGGTGATGGGAGGCGATATTCCAGACCACCGGCGCACCCCAGTCATGCCCCACCCAGACGGCGCGCTCGGCCCCTTGAGCCTCCAGCAACTCGATCATATCCGCGACGATTTCCGTCTGGGCGTAGTCTTCATGGCGTTTTGGCACCGACGAGCGGCCATATCCGCGCATGTCCGGTGCCAGGCAACGGAAGCCCAGGGCCGCAAGGGCAGGCAACTGATGCCGCCAACTGATCGAGAGTTCCGGCCAGCCGTGGACGAAAATCAGCAAGGGGCCGTCCTCCGGCCCGGCGGCCAGGTAGTGGTTGGTATGGCGCCCGGATCTGGTGACATGTTCGGTAATTGTGATTTGCATCGCCGTTCCCCATTCTCGATTTGGTCAGATGCCCAACGATGTTGCCAGTTTCCGGGCACGGTCCGCCTGGGTTTGGGCCATCTGACTGCACAGGCCGGTGTAACGGGTTGGATCGAGCATCTCCCGCATTTGACTTTCCGAGAGATAAGCGTTGAAGCGCGGGTCGGCGCCGAGCAAATCGCTGAAGCTCTCGCCGCCAACCGCCACCGCCTGGGCTGCATCGTAAACGATATCATGGGCTTCCTGGCGGCCCACATACTCGCCCAGGGCCAGCATGATTGGTTCCGCCATGATCAAGCCTTCGGTCAGGTCCAGATTGGCGCGCATGCGCTCCGGCTTCAGCACCAGGCCTTCGGCCAGAATCCGCACCCGCTCCAACGTATCGCCCATCAGCACGCAGACCTGATTTTGTGCCTGCCGCATCATCAACGAGGTCTGCCGGTTCGCTTCGTGCTCGGTCATCACCGCTTCCAGGGCCAGGGGCACCATGGTCCGGATCTGCGCTGTATAGGCCATGATGTCTTGCGAAATAAACGGATTGCGTTTTTGCGGCATGGTGGAGCTGCCGACAGTGCCGGCGGTAAACGGCTCCTCAACCTCGCCGAACTCCTGCTTCATGCCGGTGTAGATTTCGTTGGCGAATTTGCCGCAACTGGCCGCCAATAAAGCCAACGCCATGATGTGTTCGGCCAAATGATCCATGATGTTGCGCGCGGGCACGGCCATTGGGGGCATCTCCAGATGAGCCGCCATCCTCGCCTGTACTTCCAATCCCCGATCACCGAATGAGGCGACGGTGCCCGCCGCACCGCCCAGCATGGCCTGAAAGACCCGCGGCTCGGATTGCTCAAGGCGCTCTACATTGCGGGCGAACTCATCGATCCAGACCGCGGCCTTCAGGCCATATGTCGCCGGCACCGCATGCTGGCCATGGGTGCGGCCCGGCAGCGCCATGTCCTTGCTGCGCTCGGCCAGGTCCGCCAGGGCGGCGAGGATCGCGCCGATCTGGCGCAGAAATACCCGGTGTACCTTGCGCAATTGCAACAGATCGCCGGTCTGGGTGATGTTCTGCGTCGTGGCGCCCCAATGCACATAATTGCCGGCGTCACCATCACATAGTCGCGACAACTCCCAGATCAGCGGCACCAAGCTGTGCCCGGTGCGCTGAAAGCCCTCCGTAAGGCGCGCGCGGTCAAACAGGGACAGATCGCACTTTCGCACGATTTCCTCCGCCGCCGGGCCAGGGATCATTTGCAACTCGGCCTCGGCTTTCGCCAGCGCCGCCTCCACATCAAGCCAGGCCTGCCAGCGTGCGTCCTGCGCCAATAAATCCGCGACACCGGGGTCGGGCACGCGCAACGATGTCGGGTTACCCTGTTGCATGATGTCTCTCCCTATTTTCAAATTTCTTGCTACCGTTCCGATTGTGCACTCTCACGCACAATGGTGATAGCCAGTCTGGAAATATAATGCCTTAATCACCCTGAAGAGAGCCGCACGCAGCCGTTGGGAGAATGGTAAATGAAGGGTGTCGTATTTATTGGCGAGAGCAGGACCGAGCTGCGTGAGTTTCCCGACCCGCAGCCGGGCCCGCGCGATGTGATCCTGGAGATCAAGGCTTCCGGTATGTGCGGCACGGATCTCAAGGGCTACCGCGAGCCTTTCATACCCGGCGTGGTGCGCGGCGGTATCAAACGGTCGATGGAGCCGGTGATCGCCGGGCACGAACCCTGCGGCGTCGTGGTCGAGCTGGGATCGGCGGTAACCGGGCGTGAGGCCCGGATCGGTCAGCGGGTGATCGATTTTCACTATGACGGTTGCGGCGTTTGCCGCCATTGCATGGCGGGTTGGCGGCAAATGTGTGCCGAGGGCGCGGTGGTCTTCGGCTCGGTCGCCCATGGCGCCCATGCCCCCTATATGAAAGTTCCGGTCGAAACCCTGGTAACCCTGCCGGACGAATTATCGTTCGAGACCGGCGCGGCTATTGCCTGCGGCACCGGCACGGCCTTTGGCGCCTTGCAACGGCTGTCACTGCATGGCGACGAGACCATTGCCGTCTTTGGCCAGGGGCCGGTCGGCCTGTCCGTTACCCAGCTTGCCCATGCCATGGGCGCCCGGGTGATCGCCCTGGATATCTCGCCGGAGCGGCGGCAGCTTGCCACTGAGCTGGGCGCCGACGTGACCATCGATCCCATGGCCGAGGATCCGGTACAGGCTATTCTGGAACTGACCCACGGCGAAGGGGCCGAGAAGACCTTGGATGCCTCGTCCTCGCCCCAGGCGCGGGCCCAGGCGGTGCGCGCGACGCGGGCCTGGGGCGCGTGCTGTTATGTGGGCGAGGGCGGCGAAGTAACTTTGGAGGTCAGCCCCGATCTGTTGCGCCGGCAAATCACCTTGCTGGGGTCATGGACGTTTTCCAATGTCGGCCTGACCGATTGCGCCCGCTTCGTTGCCGACCGTGGCGTCGATGTGGACCGCTTGTTTACCCATCGTTGGAGACTGGAACAGGCGGAGGAGGCCTACCAATTGTTCGATCAGCAAAAAACCGGCAAGGGTGTTTTCCTGCCGTCTTAAATGTCCACAGGTGCTAATGCATGCAGCGCATATGCCGGCTGCCCTGGCAGGCTTGGCTGCGAAAATTCCACAGGCTTTTGATGTAGGCCACGAGGTTGCGCGCGTCGTCATCGCTTAGACCCTGATCCTTCCAGGGGATCATTCGCTCGTTGCGCGGTGAACCGTTCAAGATCGTGGCGCGAAGTTGAGCGTCCCCGTGGTGCCAGCCATGGGCGCTGTCATCGAGCGCGGGGGCCAGCGGCAAACCATTTTCGTCCGTCGCGCCCGGATCATCCGGTTTTTCGCCGATGCCCTTGCTGCCGTGACAGGCTTGGCAATTTTCGTTGTACAGTTCCCGGCCTGCCTTGATCCGTGCGGGCGTTTGGTCCAGTTGCCCTTCAAAGCTGTGCCAGTTCCTGCCGCTGTCACGGCTCTGCATCATGGCGCCGGTATCGGCCACGGCCAGCATTCTCTGGGGATCGGCCGGATCAATCGCGAGATCGATCAGGGCACGGCCCGCGAACTTGTCCGAGACGAGTTGCCAGGCCGAGCCCGGCTCGTCGCCCACGACCAGTCCCAGGCCATAAAGGAAAGCATAAATTTTGCCATCCGGCGTCACGTGTACCATTGGCGCCGGGTGCTTTCCCGGGTGCGCCAAATTCCAGGACGCGCCTTCATCGGCGCTGCGATACAGGCCAGTACGGGTTGCCGCGTATAACGTTTTCGGCTCCTTGGCCGAGGCCGCGATATCAAACAGCTGCGCCGGCGGCTCGCCGCGTGAGGTCCAGGTCTTGCCATGGTCGTGGCTGACTTGAACGTCCGTCTCGGCGCCATACATGGTCGCTGGATTGATCGGGCTGATGGCCATGGAATGAAATGCGACGGGACCATGGGCGCCATTGGAAATCCGTGACCATGATACACCCCCATCATCGGAACGTATGACGCCCAGCTTTTTGGTCTTCGAACGATAGCCGCTGGAAAATAGGATGTTCGGTGACGACGGGGGAGCCATCAGCTCAGTCAGGAAGCCGGCCTTGTTGGAAAGCTGCGTGACGCGGCCATTCGGCTCCACCGAAAGGGCGCCATAACCCGTTGCGACAAGAAATTTTTGGGTATCGGAGCCCGGAAAGACAATTCCGCCGACCCGTTGAATTTGATGCATAAAAGTAACTTCGCCGGCGAATGCCAGAGGCGAAACCAGCAACAAAACCAAAATGGCCGCCAATTGCTTCAATCGCATCAAGCTTTTTGGCGCCGGTGAGGTTTCGCCGTTCAAAGGGTTGGACGCATCCATGTCTTGGATCTCCTACTGCATGCGATGGGGTTCGTAACCGATACCGTTCGCGACCTGCAGTTCGCGGACATAGCGGATGATCGCCCCGGTATCCGCCGCGCTGACCTGGGGCTGGGGCGGCATGTTGCCGAACCGCCAATGATGCTGGCTGACGCCTCTTTGCAGGGCCAGTGAAAAGGCGCCGTCGGCGTGATGTCCGGGATTGTAAATTTTGTGCACCAATGGCGGCCCGCCTTCACCACCCGCGGCATTCACACCATGGCATTCAGCGCAATTGGCCGCGAAGGCCTTTTCGCCTTGTTGGCCGAGCGCCGAAAGTGCCGGGACATTTACCTCTACCGTCGCCGAACCACTTTGCTGCATTGATTGATTGATCATTACCCATGCGCCGCCCACCACGACGGCCAGCACCGCCAATGCCGGCAGCTTTGCCTTGAGACGTGCCGTGATAGCGGTGTTCTCTGCGGATTTCTCAGTTGCGTTCTTTGCGGATTTCTTATTCATGGCCTGCCGATCTGACTGCCTGGTCGAAATAGTTTCAAGACCAGTATCGTCATTCCAGCCACTGGAAGGTAAAGCCCTTATCCAACAAGACTGATACGTGGGCAAAATGCCGCAGGCGCCTAAAATGCAGTGCCATTGACCCTCCAGTAGGTGGAAGCACCATCTCCCAGCAGAGCGGGCCGCGTGGCCTGGAATTTCCACATTTCGCGAGAAGGACTGAATAGATGAAAAGATCGAAAAAGTTGCTGCTGTCTTTATTGGCGGTTGTCGCCTTGACGGCAAGCGCCACGGTCTCCGCCCATCCGACCGGTAATTCCAGTGGCGCCCATAGCGGTATGATGAACCAGGGCATGATGCATCAGGGTCAAGACAGCGCCACTATGTCCACGCAGCAGCATCAGGGCCAAATGGGCAGTCATCACATGATGATGATGCAGAAAAACGCCATGCACGGTGGCAAGCATGGCGGCTATGGCGGCCATCATAAGTCGGGCGCTAAGAAGAAACGTGTTATCCGCGTGACGCCGATCCAACATCTGAGCGTCGATGATGTCTCGCATTTCTTTGACCACCGTCTTCAACGCCGTGGCAACAAGCGGTTGAAGCTGGGCAAGGTGGCACAGAGGGACGAGAACACCATTACCGCCGAGATCGTCACGGTCGACGGTTCACTGGTGCAGGTGTTCGAGGTTGACCGTCACAGCGGCATCGCAAAACGCGCTGATTGATCCGCGACGGATGCCATCAGTGCAGCTTCGCCACCTTGGCGGATGCTTCGTGCAATTCGCCTGACAGGCCATCCATAATGGGGCAGTCAGGGCGGTGATCGCCGGCGCAATGTTCGACGAGATGTGACAATGTCTGCTGCAGGTCTTGCAATTCGGCGATCTTGCCCTCGATTTCCTCAAGGTGCTTTTGCGCGATATTTTTGACCTCGGCGCTGGCCCGGTGCTTGTCCTGATAAAGGGACAGCAGGGCCCGGCAATCATCGATGGAGAAGCCCAGGCCGCGCGCCCTTTGCACAAAGCGCAGCTTGTGGACATGGGCGTCGGTATAGGTGCGGTAGCCGTTTTCCTGGCGGTCGGCGGCGATTAGATCGATGCTTTCGTAATAGCGGATGGTCTTTGAGGACAGGCCGGTGGCCTTGGCGGCATCGCCGATATTCATGACTTGATCTCCAACCCTATGGTGCGTGGGCACGGCGCGTTGTTGATAACCGATACGGAACTCAAACTCATGGCGGCGTTGCCGAATGCCACCATGCCGCCTATTCATGCAGAGTAATATAAGGCTTCCAGTAACTGGAGGGTCAAGATAGCGCATGTTTGCCTGTGTGGGCACAAATTGTTTCCTTTTTGGTCTGTTCTTGAGGCATCGTTAACCGTGTGGCCGCATGGGGCCAGTTGAAGGAGCTAGACAATGCCGCGACTACCGATACCCTCCGATACGGAGGCGTTTGCCGAGGCAACCCGCGCCGCCGTGCGCCATATTCTCGAGACGCGCAAAAGCCTGCCGCCGCCAAGCAGCTATCTCACATATGCCGGGCAGGCCGGGGCGCGGTTGTCGGACCTGGTGGAACATCTGCGCTATCATACATCGTTGAGCGATGCGGAGTCAGAGCTGGCAATCTGCACCGCGGCGCGGGCCGCCAATGCCGACTTTATCTGGAACGCGCACGTCAGGTTGGGCCTAAAGGCTGGAACACGGGAGGAGGCGATCCACGCCGTCGATACCTACGCGCCCCTGGACGGCCTGACGGCGGACGAGGCGCTGATTATCCGGTTTGGGCGGGAACTTCTGGAGGCGCCACGGGTCAGCGACGATACTTTCGATGCCGTGCGGGCGCGCTATGGTGAAAATGGTCTGCTGGAACTGACCGCCGTGATGAGCGTTTACATGATGAATGCGAGCATCTTGCGGGTAATGGACCACCAAGCGCCGGCCGACGCGCGGCATTTGTCGCCGCGTTAAATCAGGTTCTCAGCTGGTTGATGGGCGCGGAGGAAGCTGCGCGCATGGCGCACGGCGAGCGGAACTCGTCCTTGAACGCCGCCACCGGGAATAAGCAACAGCGGAAAGCCGGCGCCGGCTTCCTCGTAATGAATGCTGACAGGACCATTTTCATGGAGCGGCATGGCGAATCTCTTCTTTCTGTGCGCGCTCAACCCAGGCCCACAAATTAACAAAATACTAGACATGGCCCCGGACCCTGATCACCATAGCCGAGCCGTGGAAATAATGGCTGCCAAGGAAGAAGCAATTAATCTGGAGGACCAGTCGTGACGACGACCCAGCGCGCCCACCTTATCACCGGGGGATTTCCGCCCGGCTCCGCCGCGGGACACGATATGGATTATGCCCGCCTGCAACTACTGCAAAAGCTGCAGGCCAAAGACCATCTCGCCGTCACCGTCGCAAACGATTTCCAGGACATCGAACGTTGGCTGCTGGGGACTGATTTTCTGATAACTTATGTTGCCGGGCCGTATCCGGTGGGAACGGGCAATGCCGCGTTGTCGGACTGGCTAGCGGATGGTGGCCGTTGGTTTGCCCTGCACGGGACGTCCGGGGGTAAGGCGGTCAAAAGCGAACGCGATGGCCGGACGGTCAAGAAAATGGTCAAGGCCGAGCATCACCAGACGCTGGGTTGCTTTTTCCTCAACCACCCGCCGCTGTGCGAGTTTCAGGTCACCGTCACCGCCGGCCATCCCGTCACCCAGGGATTGCCCAAAAAGTTTGCGGCCCAGGACGAACTCTACCTCATCGAACTGCAGGACCCAGGCGCCAGCCGTGTTCTTTTGACGACCGAACTGGCTCAGGACCCTTCGCCGCCCGGGTTTGGCTTCGTCTATGACGAGGATACCTCCGTGCAAGCAGACGGCAAGACGCGGGTGCTTGGTTACGCCCGAGAAGTTGGCCGGGGAGAAGTGGTTTACGTCGGCTTGGGCCATTGCCATACGGGCCGGACCAATACGCAGTCGAAAGTGGATGCAAGCATCGATGCGATGGGTGCCGTGCCGTCGGAATTCCATGGTGTCTGGGAGACGGATGCATTTGCACATTTGCTGCAAAACGCGATTGCTTGGGGAACGGCCAGGCCTTAGACGGAATGTAGGAGCGTGCGGTGATTGTTGGGATTGAGGTCGGCGGAACCTTTACGGACCTGATTGCGGTCCTGGATGATGGCCGCGCGGTGATCCACAAGACCCCCTCGACGCCGGATGACCCAAGCCGGGCGGCAATTTCCGGTTTCAAGGAATTGTTGCAACGCCTCGGCGCCAAGGGCGGCGACGTAAGCGAGCTGCTGCATGGTTCGACCATCGTCGCCAATTCGCTGATCCAGCGCCGGGGCGCCAAGGTCGCCTTGCTGACGACCGCGGGTTTCCGTGATGTGCTGTTCATCCAGCGCCAGGATAAATCGGTCGTCTATGACATGTTCTACCAGAAACCCGCGCCGCTGATTTCCCGCGATATGGTTTCCGATGTGCCCGAGCGGATAGCCGCGAACGGCGACATCGTTACCCCGCTGGACGAGGCCGCGGTGATCGAAAAAGTTGATCGGCTGGTGAGGGAGCAAGGCGTCGAGTCCATTGCCGTCTGTTTGTTGCATGCCTACGCCAACCCGGCCCATGAACGCGCCATCGGCGATCTGATCGCCGCCCGCTACCCGGATATCTATGTCTCGTTGTCGTCAGAGGTGGCGCCGGAGCACCGCGAGTACGAACGCGCCAGCACGCTGGTTATCTCCGCCTTCGTCCGCCCGGTGGTCGAACGCTATCTGTCGAAATTCGAGGCTGACGCACATGGCGTCGGCTTTCAGGGCACGCCTTTGATCATGCTTTCCAATGGCGGTGTCGCCCCGGTGGCGGCGGCCAGGCGGCTGGCGGCGCAGATGTTTCATTCCGGTCCCGCCGCCGCCGTAACGGGCGCGGCGGAAACCGCCGTGCTGGCCGGCACGCCGGATATCATCACCATTGATGTCGGCGGCACCAGTTCCGATGTTTGCCTGATTACCAACGGCAGCCCCGAAACCACGGTCAAGGGGACGTCGGAGTTCAATATCGAGGGCCTGCCCCTTAACATCGCGATGACCGACATCATCTCCATTGGCGCCGGCGGCGGCAGCATGGCGACGATTGATGCTGGCGGTATGCTGCAGGTCGGGCCGCAGTCGTCGGGCGCGGTGCCGGGGCCGGCTTGTTACAACCGGGGCGGCGAACAATTTTGCCTGACCGATGCCATATTGTTACTCGGCTTGCTCGACCCAGGTGCCGAGCTGCCGGGCGGCATTGTCCTCGATCCTGATCTAAGCCGTGCCGCATCGGCGCCGCTGTGCGAGCGGCTCGGGCTCTCCGCCGTTGAATTGTCAGAGCGCGTGTATCGCATCGCCGCCGCCAACATGGCCCAGGCACTGCGCCGGGTTTCCGTCAAACGCGGCCTGGATCCGCGCCGCTATGCGCTGTTCGCCTGTGGCGGGGCCGGGCCCCTGATCGCCGCGGCGGTGGCCGATGAAGTCGACATCGCCGAGGTCTTGATCCCGCCCAATCCAGGCGTCTTTTCCGCCGTCGGACTTTCGCTGTCCAATGTAAAAATGGACTATGTCCTGGCCGAGGGTGCCCAGGCCGTCGCTGCCATGACGCCCGAAATCCTGAAGACGAAACTCAGCACCTTGCGCATGGAGGCGGCGCGGTCTTTTGCCGACGTCGGCTACGAAGCCGCTGATCTGAAGCATGCCTTCGCCGTCGATGCCCGCTATCGGGGACAGGGCTATGAATTGAGGGTGCCGCTGGTGGAGGAGGAACTGCTGCAGGATGGGGCGGGGTATCTGGCTGAATGCTTTCACCAGGAACACGCCCGGCAATACGGTCATGCTTTTAGGGATCGCACGGTCGAGGCGGTCTCGTTTCGTTTGAGCGCCTCCCACGGGCGTGGCGGAACCGTCGCGGCGGTTACGCACACGCCTGATACCGATCGGGAGATATCCCGCAATGTAACCATTGGCGGCAAGAGTTTTGATTGCCCAATGATGCGGCGGGAAAACCTCGCGCCGGGGTTCGAGGCCGATGGGCCACTTATCGTTGTCGAGGCCTCCACCTCTACCGTGGTGCCGCCGAACTGGCGTCTCAGTTCCGAGGCCTCGGGTGTTTTACGGCTGCGGCGAAACGAGCAGGATACACAATCATGAACCAGACAGTAGATCCCGCTGATTTCAATGTTCTCTCCAGCTGTTTCCGCTCCATCGCCGAGGAAATGAGCGACATCATGCTGCGCGCCGCCTATTCCTCCATCGTACGCGAGGCCAAGGATTGCTCGACCTGCCTGATGGATGCCGATGCCCGCACCGTGGCCCAGGCCGAGGCCATCGCGGTGCACATGAATTCACTGGCCGCCGCCGTGCCCTATTTTCGCCAGCGCTACGACATCTCCGCGACCAAGCCCGACGAGATGTACATTACCAATAACCCCTACGAAAACGGCCAGCACCTGAACGATATTATTTTGCTGATGCCGGTCTTCCATGAGGAGCGCTTGGTTGCCTTTACGGGGAGCATTTGCCATCACCTGGAACTTGGCGGCGCGGTTGCCGGCTCCAACGCCAATGCGACGGAAATTTTTCATGAAGGCATCATCATACCCTCCATGAAGATCAACGAGCGCGATCTATATGACGGCCCGGTCGAGGCCATGCTGCGCGCCAATTGCCGGCTGCCCGACATTGTTCTGGGCGATTTTCATGCCCAACTGTCCGCGGTCATGCGGGGCCGGGCAATGGTGCAGGAACTGATGCAAAAACACGGTGTTGCATTGGTCAGCACCTGCATGCGTGAATTGCAGGATTACTCCGAACGCATGCTGCGCGCCACGATCGCCAGTCTGCCGGACGGCGATTACTATGGCGAGGACGCCCTGGACGGACAAACCTTGGACAGCCCGCAACCCATGGTCCGCGCCCGTGTCACGATCAAGGGTGACGAGGCTATTGTTGATCTGTCGGACAGCGACGATCAGGTTTCCTGGCCGGTCAACTGCCCGGTCGCCTCCACGCACTCGGCGGCGATGACGGTGTTCGGCCAGATCGCCGGCAGCGATGTGCCGACCAACGACGGCACCTATCGCCCCATCGAGATACGGACACGCAAGGGCTCAATCCTCGACCCCTATCATCCCGCACCCGTGCGCGGACGCATGGCGTCCGCCTACCGTACCGCGTCGGCAGTCAAGCGTGCCCTGGGCACGGTCATCCCGGAACGCCTATCGGCGGCGGGTAGTGATTGCACGAATATCATCACCATGAGCCGCAAGCAGGGTATGGCATATGAGATGTTCGCCGAGTCCATCTCGGGCGGCAACGGTGCGGGACGAACCATCGATGGCGCCGACGTGGTCGCGCAAATGCTCTCAAACACCGCCAATACGCCGGTTGAGGCCCTGGAAATGGATCATGATTTCGTTCGCATTCGGAGCTATGAGTTGATCCCGGATTCAGGCGGCGCCGGTACCTTTCGGGGCGGCCTCGGGGTACGGCGAACCTATGATGTGTTGGCGGACGGTATTTTGCTCTCAACCAACGGCGACCGGCATATGACCGGGCCTTGGGCCCTGGCGGGGGCTGGGATAGGCAGCCGGGCCATGTTTGGCCTGGTACGTGACGGCCAGCTGAAACCGTTTCCCGCCGCCACCAACATGGCGCTAAAGGCTGGCGACCAGGTGGTGATAGAGATCTCGGGCGGCGGCGGCTATGGCGATCCAAAATGCCGTGAACGCGATTTGGTGCGCCGCGACTTGCATGAAGGCCGGATCAGCCCGGACGCGGCAAGCCGTGTCTATGGATTATTGGAGGGATAAATCATGACAGACTATCGCCGCATCAATGTCGACTCGGGCCGGCCGCTGGAACCCCTGGCGCATTATTCCCGCGCCATGCGGGTCGGCGACATGGTGTTGCAGTCGGGCACCACTGCGATCGATACCAAGGGCAACGTCATCGGGGAAGGTGATATCGCCAAACAGGTCGATGCCATCATGGCCATTGCGGAAGGCACCATGGGGCAGGCCGGCGGCAAGCTGGACGACGTGGTCCGCACCAGGGTTTATGTCACCGACATCGCCTTGGCGGATCAGGCGGGCCGCGCCATGGCGAAATATTTCAAGGACGTGCGCCCGGCATCGACGTTGGTTCAGGTCAGCCGGCTGGCGCGGCCAACGCAACTGATCGAGATCGAGTTGGAAGCCATCGACGGCGCCAAGCAATCGGCGCAGCGGGTCTCTTCAGGCAGCGCAACGGAGGAGCTCTATGCATACTCCCGCGCCGTGCGGGTTGACGATCGGGTTTTCATATCAGGCACGGCCAGCTTTGACGATCAAGGCGATCTCCTCCACCAGTCCCGGGCAATCTATGACACCATCCTAGCAGCCCTGGACGAGGCCGGCGGCACGCCCGGCGATCTGGTCTATACCAAGTCCTTCGTAACCGACATGGCGCAGGCAGCCGGGCAGGGCCAGGCCAGGCTGGAAGCGTTGGGCGAGGTACGGCCAACCGGCACGTTGCTGGGAATACCGGCCCTGATCGCACCGGATATGCTGGTTGAAATTGAAGCCGAGGCAATCATCGGCGCGGCAACAAACCGCCAGGATTTTTATACCGGCGATGAAGACGAGCGGCGGCGTGGTTTTGCCCGGGCCGTGGCGGTGGGTGATGTGGTCCATGTCAGCGGCTGCACCTCGCTGGATGGCAATGGAGAGGTGCAGGCGTCGGGCGATTGGGCGGCGCAGTTCGATCTTTGCCACGAAGCGGTCGCCTCTGCCTTGGCGCAGGCCGGGGCCTCGCTTGACGATGTGGTCCGCCGGCGTAGCTTCACGGTGGCGGGGGCGGAGCAGAACCGACCCTATGGTGAAGGGCCGGCCTGGTTCGCCGACAGCCGCCCGGTCTCCATGGGTTGCCGGATCTCCGGCCTGCGGCTACCGGAAATGCTGGTTGAAGTCGACGCCTGGGCCATCAAAGGCGCGCATAAGAATATCGAATGGCTGGGCCCCGAAGATCTCTAATGAAAGCCCACGCAATACTTGTTTCAGTCAACCACGAAGAGCTTGGCGCCAATAGGGGTCGAGGAACGGTGCGGCTCCGCATTGTCGGCAACTTGATAACTCATGCCCGGTTTAAGGACAAATTCCCGGCCGTCGTCCAGTTCGGTGTGCAACTCACCCTCGACGCAGAATAGAATATGACCTTTGACGCACCAATGATCAGCTAGGTATCCGGGGCTGTATTCAAGCAATCGGACGCGGATACCGCCGAATTCCTGGGTCTGCCAAAAGGCAACGCCTGTTTCGCCGCTGTGTTCCGTGCGCTCGATTTCTGACCAGTCGGTGATCCCAAAGGGAATTTCGCTCATATGCATGCAGAGAGGCTCCTGGATATGCAAACCATCTGCCAACAATACCGTCCGTCGGATCAGCTGGCCAATGCTTCCTCTTTTTTGGCTTTGCGGCGATTGCGGCGGCGCAGCGTGGACGGCCAGGTCTCCAAATCTACCGCGTCGCGAACGTCGGCGCATACCCGGATGATCCGCTCGACCTGGGCATCGGTGAGGGCGCTGTTAATGGACAGGCGGATCAGCGAACGGTTTTGCGGCGTTGCCGGGGCGCAGAAAACCGCACCAAAGATGCCGGCGCTTTCCAATGCATCGCGTAATTGCATGCTGCGCTGTTCCGGTCCAGCTTCCAAGGCAATGACCTGGGAATCACTCTCATCAACATTGTAGCCAAGCTCATTTAGACGCCGGCGCAAATATGCCGCCCTTTGCCACAGCTTGTCACGGCGCCAGCCTTCGCTCTGGATCACCTCGAGGGTGGCCCGCAAACCTGCGATTTCATGCGGCATGACCGCGGAACTGAACAGCATGGAACGGGCCTCATGGCGAAAGAACTCCATGACGCGGGCGGGACCCGCCACCAGGCCAGCCCGTGTCGCGAACGCCTTGGAGAGGCTCAATGTGCGGTAATGCACCCGATCCGATAGCCCCAGGTCGGCAACCAGGCCTTCGCCATTGGCGCCGTACGTGCCGACGGAATGACTTTCATCCGCGACCAAAAGGCAGCCGTACTGTTCCGCCACGGCAACAATTTCCACCAGTGGGCAGACGCTGCCATTGGCGCTGTATACCGTATCCACGACAACGATGCCGGGGCCATGGCGGCGCGCCTTGGCGGCCAGGCTGTCCGGCTGGTTGTGGCGAAACGGATGCACCGGCGCGTTGGACATCCGGGCACCTTCCCAAAGCGAGGCATGGACATAGATGTCGAGATAGATCGGTGTGTCCTTGTCTGCGATGGTTTGCAATAGATCGACATTGGCGCACCAGCCCGATTGACATAGTACCGTGTCCTCGACGCCGAGGAAGGCCGCCAGTTTCTTCTCTACATCGCGGATCGGCGCTTTCTGTGCCAACAAAGCCGCCGACATGAAGGGCCGGTCATGGTTGCCGCGTAGCAGATCGGACTGTGCCCGTACGATCTGCGGATGCCCGCCGATCGACAGATAGTCATTGCTCCACAATTCGATGGCATCTTCGCCAGGCGGCCGGCCGCGCAGGGGATGGCCGTCGCGGATGCGTTCAAGATATTTCTGCACCCGCAGGGTCAGGCCCGGCAGCTCCGTGAAGCGGTTGGCATCCGCCAACACCTCCAGATCGCCCGCGACATCCTTGGCCACGCGGTCGAACTGCAACAGCAGCGAGGGCAGAAATAGAAAGTCCGCGACCAAGGCCAGTGCCAGCACGATCGCCGTCAGCAAGCCCAGGCTGCTTGATACCTTGAAGCCGGATGTGGCCAGAACCAAAAAGCCGGCCACCAGCACAAGAGTGGTCACCAACAATGCCGTCCCGACCGAACGGAAGGAATACAGAATGGCTTCTTCCGGTCCCTTGCCCAGTTCCCGGCGGCCTTGCAGATATTTCGAGAGGAAATGAATGGTGTCGTCAACCACGATGCCGAAGGTCATGGCCGCCACCACCGAGACGGCGACACCAACCTCGCCCTGCAGATAACCCCATAGGCCGAAACCCATGATCGCCGGCACGAAATTCGGCACCAACGAGGCAATGCCGATTTTGATGCTGCGCAATGCCAGCACCAGAATACCGGAAATCAACAGCAATGCGATCGCCGTGCTGACCAGCATGGCGGAAATATTGCGCTCGGAAAGATAGGCGAACATAAGGGAAATGCCGCTGCCCTGGGCCTCCCGCGCGGTATCGCCGTTGCGCGCCAGCCACTGATCAATCCGCTTGGCCAAGGGCCGCAATTCCTTGGAGGGCAGGTTGGCGCCGTCCCGGCGCAACATCACGCTAACGCGGGTTCCCGAACGATCAACCATGACCCGGTCGTTAAGATCGAGGCCACGGGGCAATGACATCTCATACAGCAACAGATATTGCGCCGCCAACTCCCGTTCGCCCGGCAGCTCGTAGGCCTTCTCGCCGCCGCCGTTCAGGTCCCGGTTCAGACGTTTCATGACATCGCTCAAGGACTGCACATTCACGACTTCGGGCTGTTGCCGCAGCCAAGTGGTGAACCTATCCAGCATTGCTAGATAGGACGGCTCGAATATGCCCTGCTCCCCCTCCGCCGCGATGGAGTATTCCAAGAGGTCGATGCCGGTGAGGTTTTCCAGGATAAATTCGGTATCGTGGCGGAACTCGTAACGCTGATCGAAATAGCCGACCCAGTCGTCATTCAGCTCGATGCGGGAAATGCCGGTGGCCAGCAGCACGATCAACGCCGACATGGTCCAGAAAACCCAGCGCCGGTGGCCGACGACGAAGCTGCCCACGGTGACGGCAAGGCGCTGGCCAAAGATACGTTTGCGTGGTTTTTTGATGGGCATGATGGCGAGGATCGCCGGCACGAAGGTGAAAGACAGCAGAAAGGCGGTGGTTACGCCGATCGCGACGATGGTGCCCAGGTCGTGGAACGGCGGCGCGTCACTGCCATTCATGGACAGAAAGCCAATGGCGGACGTGACGGAGGTCAGGGAAACCGGCGATAGGTTGAATTCGACCGAATTGATAATGGCCTCGCGCTTCGACCAACCCGAGCCAAAGTCCGCCAGAAACTTCGTCACCAGATGCACGCCATAGGCCAGGGCCATGGTCAGAATGATCAGCGGCGCCGAGGATGACCCTGCGTTAATGACAATACCAAACCAGCCCGCCACGCCCACCGCCGTCATCGAGGATAAGACCGCCAACAGGACAACGGCGGCCATGCCCGCGAAGGACCGCACCAGAATGGTCATGATCACCACAATGGCAACAAACATGGCCGGTATCAGCACCGACATATCGTCCACGCTGGCCTCGTCGAAGGCCGACATCAGCATGATGTTGCCGGTCATGTAGATGTTGATGTCGGGATACCGCGCCTCGATATCGGTTTCCAGCAAGCGCAGCTGGGCGACGATCTCGCGGATTGCTTCCGGCGTCTTTTCCGGCAGGCGAAAGTTGACCGCGATCCCCGCGACCCGGCCATTGGGCGAAATGAGTAATCCGCCCAGGGCCGGTTCAGCCAGGGCCGCCGCGCGGATGCCCGCGATCGCGGCTTCGGTCAGCGGCAAACCGTTCGGCACCAAATCGTTGATGACCAGTTCATCGCCGATGACATGGGAATGTTGAAAATTGCTGATGGAATCGACACGTGTCGCATGCGGTGTGCTCCACAGCGCCTCGGTCAGTTCACGCAGCAGACTTAGCCTCGGAGCGGTGAAAACGTCACCCGATCCCGGCGCCACCGCAATGAGGACATCATTGCCTTCACGATAGGCAGCCTCCAGCATCTCGAATGCCTTCAGGTCGGGATTGCTTTCACCAAAGAAAACACGGTTATCCGGAGTTGTCCGCAGCTGCAGCGCGCCGGCACTGATCGATAGACAAATCAAAAGCGACAGGGCCGCGGCCAGCCAGCGGTTGCGGAGCAGGAAATCACAATAACTCTGAATGAAGGGGCTGAGGGCCATCAGCTTGCCCGCCCTTGTTCTTTTGCCGGCCATGGCGATTGCATTCCACGATCATCGCATGACGCTGCCGTTTTGACTGGCGTCGTGGCGGCGACGTCGGCAACCCCCTGGCGGAGCGCAATAGGCCAACGGCTGATGGGAATTTCCTCGCGGATACGGGCGCAGGCTCTCACGATGCGCCGCAGGTCATCCTCGATCAGTCCTGAATTGATCGACAAGCGTACCAGGGCGCCGTTGCGCGTGGTCGCCGGCGCGCAAACCAGCGTGCCGAAAAGATCATTTGCTTCGAGCGCGTCACGAAGTACGATCGCCGCGTCTTCGTGGCCAGCCAGCAGCGGAATGATTTGCGAGCCTTCCAGGGGTACATCGAAACCCAACACGGCCAATCGGCGGCGCAGGGAATCACTGTTGTGGCGCAGGCGTTCGCGGCGCCAGTCTTCCTCTTGAATGACATTCAGAGCCGCGCCGAGACCGGCGACTTCATGCGGCAGGACGGCGGAGCTAAAGATCGCGGGGCGCGCTTCAAAACGAAAGAAATCCATAATTCGTGCCGGACCTGTAACCATTCCAGCCCGTGTCACCATGGCCTTGGAAAGGCTAAAGGTGCGGTATGTGATCTTTTCCCGCAGGCCCAGGTCTGAAACCAAACCCTGCCCCTGCCGGCCGTAAATTCCAATGGAATGGGTTTCATCGACAATGATCTCACAGCCATGCCGTTCCGCGATGCCGGCAATCTCCGCCAAGGGGCAGATCGAACCGTCGGAACCATAGACCGCCGAGACGGCGATCACGCCGGCGCCGTATTTTCGAATTTCACTTTCCAGGCTTTCCGGATTGTTGTGGCGGAAAGGTCTGATCAGCGCGCCGGTGCTGCGGGCACCGTCCCAAAACCCGGCATGAACACGGGTATCGAGGTAAACCTGGGTGTTCTGGTCGGTAACCGCCTGCATCAGGCCCACATTGGCGCATAAGCCTGACTGGCACAGCACGGCGTCTTCAGTGCCCAGAAATGCCGCCATTTTTCTTTCCACGGCACGCTGCTTGGTGCCATCGGTCAGGAAAGCCGCGGACATGTAAACATCATCACCGCCGCCAAGCATGATCGCGACTTGTGCCTCGATGATGGCGGAATGTCCGCCGAGGCAAAGATAATCGTTGCCCGACAATTTGACCGCGCCACCGCCCGGTTGCCGACCCAATAGCGGGTGGCCGCCAACGGTACGCTGTTGATAGCGCGCGATGCGGCGGCTCAGTGATGGCAATTCGCCCCAGTTTTCTTCCGAATGGGTTTCTTCCGAAAGAGGGGCTTTTTCCTGTTGCTCGCTATTCTGCATTGTTACAGACGCCTCTGTTCCGAGGCGCAACTCCTAATGTTGTACACAATTTGCCGGGAACCTGGCGACCGCGCGGGTTCCAACGCTCACTTCACTTTGCAAACGGAAACTTCCGCCATGTAGTTCGATCAGGGATTTGACCAGCGGTATGCCGAGACCGGTGCCCTCGAAACGCCTCGCCAGCGAGGCATCGGCCTGACCGAACGGCACTTTGGCCATGGCAATGTCTTCGGGCGACATGCCGATGCCGTTGTCATCAACAATCATCACCAGATCATTGTTGGGCGCGAATTTCACTTCAACCGCCACCTCGCCGCCAAGCGGGGTAAATTTCACGGCATTGGACAGCAAGTTGGAAAGAATTTGCTTCAGCAACTGGCGATCGGCCAGCAGGTATGCGGGAGCATCGGACAATATTTTCTGCAACGCCACGCCCGCCTCATCAGCCCGCGCCTGCGTTGTATCGACCACCGAACTGACGATCTCGCGCACATCGACCCGTTCCGCGGCCAACGACATGCTGCCGGTTTCAAGCTTCGAGAGGTCGAGAATGTCGTTGATGATCTCGAGAAGACGGCTGCCGCTCAGGTGAATGTCGTTGGCGTATTCCAGATAATGTTCATTTTCGACCGGGCCGAAGGCCTGGTCCTTGATGATTTCGGAGAACCCGTTGATGGCATTCAAGGGCGTGCGCAATTCGTGGGAAATATTGGCGACAAACTCCGACTTGGCCCGATGGGCGGCTGAGGCCGCCTCGTTCGCGGCATCCAGTTCGCCGCGCAGCCGAGCTTGGCCGCGATACAACTGATTGATCTGCCAGGCGAGCGCCGTCAGCAACAAGACGGCAAGCAACAGGCTCATGATCGCCAGGTCAGAACTTACCGCCGGCTGCTGGATCAAACAGATTGCCGCGACGGTGCTTGTAACCAGCAGATACAGGCTGGCCGCCGGCGGATAAATCACCACCGTCACCATTGCCACTCCAGCCACCGCCATGATTGCGATGATCAGAACCATGGCAAAAATATTTGCCGCCGCAATCGTCTCCTGCGGCCACAGGAACAATAAGCCGCTAGCCCACACGCCACCTGCCAAACTGGTGGCCGCCGATACCGCGAAACCCCATTCCCGCAAAGTTTCCTCGGGTGGATCCTCACGTTTGATGTGCAGGCTCAACAACACCCGCAATATGGCGACGACCGATACCAGCGCCATCCACACGCCGATCTGCCGTATATCGCCGTATTGCCAGAGGCCAACAGCAAACAATATCGAAGCAATTGGCTCGATAACGAAATTTTTCCGGCTTATCTCAAGAAACTGACTGATGTCCTCATGACGCAAAGGCGCACGAAACCCATCCGAGGCGCTGTTGGCGCTTTCGGCCGTTGCCGTTGCAAGCTGTGCCGGTTCCCCGGCGGCGTAACTCATGACGCCTTTGCCTTCGATTATTATTCTGGAAGGCGCAGTATTTCAGGAATTAAATTAAAAAATTGATAAATAGATCAAAAAATCAAACGTAATATATCAATAACGCGCGAACAAAATTATGATTAATATTTATTTACTATATATTTTATTGTTTTAACGAAGATTTTTTATTCTATTTTTGTTGAAATAGGCATTGTTATAGCCATTTTTGAACTCATAATTCTTCCACGAAAGATTGGTGCTCTTGTCATTTTGCAGATTGATCATGATCATTAGGGCGGGCCGCCAATATTTGCCCAGGTATTTTTGATAATCCGAGGCTGTAAATCGTTTTAACAAAGCATTGTTGCGGTCGAAGAATTCAATCCGCAAAACCCGGAACTCAGCCTGATCGTACCAGACGATCTGGCGCCGATAGCCGGAATTCTGGTAGGCCGGCGTCCGCTCCACGGCGTGGGCAGGTTGGCCATCAACGGCCTCATCGCGCAGCCAGAGATAGGTGTAGCGTTCCACTTCCGGGCGTATCAGGTCCTCATAGGCGAACTCGCTGCCGACGAAGGCGCCCGAGCGGTTGGTCGAACTGATCCGCTTTACCCGTTTCAAGGCTGGCAGGTAGATCCATTGATCGTCGTTGCCCTTCTTATGCGCGAAGGTCAGCAGCGCCGTGCCGCTGATATCCCGGGGCCGGCTGAACACGATCAGGCTTTTGTCACCGTCGTCCCGGCCCTCCAGAACCTTGATGCTCAGGCGTCTGTGGCTTTCGCTGCCGTTGCTACTGCGCAATGTCATGGTCATGTCGGCGGCATAGTCCTTGAAACCATGATCGCGCCGATCTGCTTCGATAGCGATGGCCAGGCCCTTCCCGGCGGCGTCCTTCCCCGCCGGGCCGGCGAGGGCATCATTGGCCGCATGGCCGCCGGCGAACAGCAGAAACGCGGCCATGATCATCTTGGCCCATGGCGGTGCGATGCGCCGGGTTGAGAACAGGGCGGGGTTGGCCTTTTTCATGGCTTGCTCCAACATCAAAAGAACCGTGACAGTTGCAGTTGCAGGTAATCATCGCGGCGCAGGCCGTAAAGCAGATCGCGCGCCGGAATGCGGTGAAAAGCCAAGCCTTCGATGTTTAATCGCCAACGCTCGGCAAGGCGCCAACCGGCCTCGATACTAAACGATGCGGCGTGGCTATGGCGGTCTAGGATGGCGCCGCCCTTGATCTCGGTGCCCGCCGCGTCGTTGAGGGCGAGGCGAAAGCCGAAGAAGATATCGTCGTCAAAGCGCGTCGGGGGCGCCACGGCATCGCGGTCATCGTAAAGATATTCCGCCAATAGCCCCAGATCGTAGCCTTGCCCCGCCAGATTGAACAATGTGTATTCGAAACCGCCGGCCAGGGCGATGAAGCGGCGGCCCTGACCACGCCGTGAAAAGCCTTCCAGCTTCCAGATCCAGGCATCATGGGTGAACTGCAAATCCAGGCCTGTCTGATCGATGATGTCATAATGCGGCACAAATTGCGCCGTGCCATCGGCGCGCAGGCTGGTTGGCAGTCTAGGCTCGCGTCCGGTGCCGCGAAAATGCGACAGGCCGATATCCCAATCGGCAATCGCGGTGGACCAGCGCAGGGCCCAATCGACATGGCGCCGGCGGGACGAGGCCTCGAACACCGGATTGTCGGCATCAATCGGCAATAGGCCGCGCAGCCGCGCATCATCGTCGGGAAATGTCCGGTCGCGAAAACCGGTCAGCAAATAGGCATCAAAGGTTCCAACCGCGGCGAAATATTGCAGATTGAGCATGCCCTGGCCCAGCTTGTCTTCGGCAAAGGGACTTTCCACCTGATCCGTCTGATTGATGATATCGATTACGTGGCGGGCCTCGGCGACACCCCAAAAGACCCTGTTCAGTCCAACCAATAAGGCCCATGCGTCCCCTTGGCGGCGCCAATACAGCTCGCGCAGATCGCCATGGCTACGTCTGCTGTCGTCTTGATCCGCTTTCAGGAAGGGAATGGCGACGAACCGATCGCTGCCGCTGTCCGATTGCACGTGCAGTTCCGGCTGCAAGGTAAAGGCAGGTGAAACGGTTTCGGAGTTCTGCGCCGCATCAATAGTCGAATTAGGAAAGAGGCGGAGTTCAGCCGCCGCGAATCCTGCCAGCTCCCATTCCGCCGCGATCGCGGCTGGTGCCATCAGTGAGAGGTAGAGACAACCAAGCACAACACCTGGCGCACGAACTAGCACAACACCACACGTCGCCCGCAGGCTACGTCCCACGCAACGCCAATTGAAACCATTTCTTGCCACGCACAAGAAATATCCAACTTTAAACAATAGCACCGCTCGCATCCATCGGCGGCAGCGTAATGACATATTCCGTGAATTGGCCCCGCTCCGTACGGATGGCGATGGCGCCGGCAAACGCTTCCACCAGCTTTTTTGCCTGGGCCAAGGCCGGGCCGGTACCGCTATCGGATTCGAGCACGGAAAATTCGTCGAACAGATTTACCAGCCGTCCCGCGGGCGGCCCGGCACTGCTGTCGCGGATGCGCAATTCGCAATCCCCCGGCGATGTCGCCAATTCTATCAGAACGTCTCCCCTGCCGTGCTTGGCGATCGACGACAATGCGATCTTTATCAATGACAACACCACATGCACCATACCGCTGTCCGAACCAAAAAAGCCAAAATCCGACTTCAAGCGCACCTTTACAATCTTGCGTTCCGCTTCCGAAGCGAACGGGTAGCGTTGCAATGCCGTTTCGACACATTCGGCCATCGAGACCATTTGAAATTCGGTTGGGTCGATCGGTACGCCGCCGGTATTGCGCAGCAGCATCTCGATAATCGCACCGGCATGGCCGGTTTCCCGTTGCAGCCGTTCCAGGCTGTTGGTCAGGGCGCGGCGGTGCATCGGTGATATTTCCCGCACCGCCAAGCCATTTTTCTCGGCCGCTTCATAAGTCTCCAGCAGCTGCGGCAAATAGCGCTTCAGGCTGACGGTGCTGGTACGAATGCCCAACAGCGGCTCACGCAACTCGTTGGAAAGATTGCGCCCGGCCATCAGCATGGCGTCCAGGCGTTCCTGCTTCAGGGTTTCGTTGCGATAGCTGAAGACGGTACCGACGACGAGGGCGAACAACACCACCGGCATCAATTCAACATAGACGTTGGGGTCGCTGACCCGTCCGCCGCCCAGGTTAAACACGGTCCAGGCAAGCAACATGCCAAATACCGAAAGGACAACCAGGTTGAGCCAATCAACCAGGAAAACCAGCAATAATAGGGCGGCGACAAAGGAAACCAGCCAAATCGGTGCAAAATCGTTCCTAAGCGTCATGTAGGTGAAGAAGAACGGCAGCACATATAGCACCGTGAGATACCAAAGCACCGGTGCGTAGCGGCGCATGTTTTCCGGCCAATGGTCCTTGAAGGTCAGCGGTATGCACATGGCGCCGCCGATCAGGCGCAGGGTCAGGTTTTCATAAGGCTGGGGAAACAGATTATGCCAGACGAAATAGTACAACGGCATGCCGAACGCGCCGCAAACACTGACCGCGACCAGATTGCGCTCGCCATGACGATAGTTCCGCCCAATGACCCCGCCCAGTATCACCAACAGGGTCCGCAGCGAATGCGGCAACCGTATTTTCAAACCGTCCTGCGCCATATGTCCTCTACCCCGACGCATTAGCAGATACGGCAACAATTTTAATAAATTGCTAACCAAGGACACGGACCGTAGAAAGCGCTTGGCAATGAAACATCGAGATGACATGAAATTGTCTGACTAGAAAGTTTGTCCTGCAATCGCTCGGATTTCACCATGAATTATCAAAGTATTGGCCGCAGCGGCCTGCAAATTTCGCCATTATGTCTCGGCACCATGATGTTCGGCGGCCGCACGGAGACGGAGGAGGCCGAGCGGATCATCGCCCATGGGCGGGAGATGGGAGTGAATTTCATCGACACGGCGGATGTCTATACCGCCGGCCGCTCGGAGCAGGCCGTCGGCGCCGCGATCGCGGGGGCGCGGGACTATTGGGTTTTGGCCACCAAGGTTGCCGGCAACAAGGGAGATGGCCCGAACCAGCGCGGTTTGTCGCGAAAATGGCTGCTGCAAGCCTGCGAGGATAGTCTGGGGCGCCTGGGTACCGACTATATCGATATCTATTATCTGCATAAGGAAGACCCCAACACGCCGTTGGCGGAAACCGTGGGCGCGATGGCTGATCTGGTTCGCCAGGGCAAGGTGCGCTATTTTGGGCTGTCCAACTACCGCTCCTGGCGGGTGGCGGAAATATGCCGCATCTGTGACGGCCTTGGCCTTGACCGCCCCATTGTCAGCCAGCCCTACTACAATGCCATGAACCGTATGCCCGAGGTCGAGCATCTGCCGGCCTGCGACTATTTCGGACTTGGCGTGGTGCCCTACAGCCCCCTGGCCCGTGGCGTTTTAACGGGTAAATATCCACCCGGCGCAACGCCCCCCGAAGACAGCCGCGCCGGGCGCGCCGATCCCCGTATGATGCAGTCGGAATGGCGGCCCGAGTCTTTGGAAATCGCGCAAACGCTACGTCAACATGCCGAAGCCCGGGGCATCACCGCCGGGCAATTCGCCCTTGCCTGGGTTCTGAACAACAAACTGGTGCATGGTGCCGTGGCCGGGCCCAGAACGTTCGAACAATGGGTCGAGAATATCGGCGCGCTGGAGTACCGATTCACGGCCGAGGATGAAGCCCTGGTTGATGGCCTGGTGCCCCTGGGCCACCCCTCGACGCCCGGTTACAGTGATCCGGCCTACCCGATCGAGGGACGCATCCCGCGTTCTTGAACAGATCATGCCGCGATACAAGCTGAACATTGAATATGACGGCAGCGGCTTTGTCGGCTGGCAGCGCCAGGCGAACGGAATGTCCGTGCAGCAAACCCTGGAGGATGCCGTTCGGGCGTTTTCCGGCGAAACCGTCACCTTGTTTGGCGCCGGGCGAACGGATTCAGGTGTCCATGCCCTGGGTCAGGTGGCGCATTTTGATCTAAGCCGGAATTTTACCTCCGACAAGGTGCGCGATGCGCTGAACTTTCATGTCAGGCCGCAGGCGGTGGTGGTGACGGCGGCGGCGGCGGTCGGCGAGGACTTCGATGCCCGCTTTTCAGCCATCGCGCGCCATTATCTCTATCGTATCTATGATCAGCGCCCGCCCCTGGCCCTGCGCCGGGGCCGGGTCTGGCATGCGCGCGGACCGCTCGACGCGGACGCCATGCATGCGGCGGCGCAATGTTTATTGGGCAAACACGATTTTACCACGTTTCGGGCTGCCCACTGCCAGGCTGAATCGCCTGTCCGCACCATGGATCTTCTGCATGTAGCGCGCGTGGGGAACGATGAAATTCACCTGCGCGCCAAGGCGCGGTCATTCCTGCACCATCAGGTCCGTTCCATTGTCGGCAGTCTGCATATGGTGGGCGTGGGGAAATGGAGCTTCGCCGATCTGGCCGATGCCCTTGCCGCCCGCGACCGTACCCGTTGTGGACAGGTGGCACCGGCGGACGGGTTGTATCTGACGGGCGTGGACTACCCCCAAACCGGCGCCTAGGCCGGGTCTTCCATCGCCTCGGCCGCCGTTCGGGCGCCATCGTCGTCGTAGCTGCCGATTTCGGCCGTTAACCAGCTGGGTCTGGCTTTCAACGCGTCCCACCAGCGTGCGGTCAAGGGGCGCAGCCGGCCCGGCCGTTCCTCCTCGAAGCGGATGACATAAGGTGCCGCATGCAGGTCGGCCAGGGTCAGGCGCTGACCGAACAGCCAGGGCCCGCCGCTGTTTTCCAGATAGGCCTCAATCTGGCGTGTCATGTCCTCGAGAATATCCAGCGCGGCGTCGATCTCTGCCTCCGAGAACGGATCCCGCGCCATGCGCCGCCACAGATCGCGCCGTTCCTGCGTTGGGATCGCGGCCAGACGTTGTTCCAGCTCCGCATCCGACCATTGCTTGGCGATGGGGCGCATGCTCCGGGTCCAGTTTGGCTTTTGTACCGCCGGCAGGCAGACATCGTCGACATACTTCGACCACCGCCGCACTTCGTGCCGCGCCGCCGGGTCGTCGGGCATCAGGGCAGGTTCGGGGAAGGCTTCGTCCAGATATTCATCAATCAGGTTGCTTTCGACCAGCGCCAAACCGTCCACGATCAGACAGGGCACAATGCCGCTGGGGTTGAGCTCCTTGTACCAGGTGCTGTGATGTTGAAAGCGGCCCAGGCTGAGCACTTTGCCCTCGTAGGCCAGGCCTTTTTCGGCCAGGCAGAGCCGCACCTTGCGCGAGGCGGACGAGCTCCAGGCATGATAGAGGGTCAGGGAAGGTTGCGAAGACACGGCCATGGCATCACAGCAGGCGGCTGGCCAGGCCGTTGAACAGCAGGGTCATCAGAAAATCCAAGGCGACGATGCCTACGGCGGTGACCGGTTTGCAGAGCAGACCGGCCCGGGCCACCAGGTAGCCATAGAAAAACATGGTGATTTGCGCCGCCATGGGGATCATCGCGCCCATTTGGCCCGACAGGGCGCCGGATAGAAACAACAGCACCGCCGGCAGGACCACGGCCATGGCCAGCACGTTCGACCAGTTCCAGACGATGATATATTGCACATAGGTGGCGGACAGATCCAGCAGTCGGGATATGGGCACCATGATGAGCGGAAACAGCAGCCAGGTAATATTGAAAGCCGCCATTTTCACGACGATATACCATTCCAGGGCGGGCACAGGTCCGGGCGCCAGCCCCGGCCCCGGACTTTTACCGTGACCGATGATCAGGAATGCGAGATAGAGCGGCAGCACGATGCCAAGCGCCATGAACGAGCGCCAAAAGCCATTAATGGTCAGATCAAAATAGTTCAGCGCACCCCGATCCAACAGGGCAATGCGCCAGGCGCCATGGATCGAGCGGGTCGCCTCAAGCAGCATCACCACTACCGCTCAGAAGCGCATCCCCAAGAGCGCCTGGTGAAAAATAAAGCTCCAGCATCCGGGCATATACCCCGGCCAGACCCTCGATATCACTGACCGTGGCCTGCTCATCCACCTTGTGCATGCTTTCGGAAATCAGGCCGAATTCCGCGACCGGGCAATGGTGATGGATAAAGCGCGCATCCGAGGTGCCCCCCGTGGTGGTCAAGGCGGGGCGCAGCCCGGTGACATCCTCGACCGCCCTGGCGATCAGCTCGGTGAACGGGCCCGGTTCGGTTAGAAACGGCTGAGCCGAGAGATGAAAATCCAGCTCGAATTCACCGCCCACCGCCGCGCATTGCTGGCGCAGCCATTCCTGCAGGCCGTCGGATGATTGCTCGGTATTAAAGCGGATGTTGAAAACCGCCTTGGCCTGGGACGGTATGACATTGGATGCGGTGTTGCCCACATCGATGGTCGCCAGTTCCAGATTGGTGGGCGAAAAATGCTCGGTGCCCTCATCGAAGGTATGCTGGCAGATGCGGTCCAGCATCTGCACCAGGCGGGGCAGGGGATTGTCGGCCAGATGCGGATAGGCCACATGGCCTTGCACGCCGTGCACCACCAGGGTGCCGGTAATGCTGCCCCGCCGGCCGATCTTGACCATGTCGCCCAGGGCCTCGGGGTTGGTCGGCTCCCCCACCAGGCAATGATCCAGGCGCTCGCCACGTTGATCCAGCCAATCCAGCACCTTGCGGGTGCCGTTGATGGAGGGGCCTTCCTCGTCACCGGTAATCAACAGCGAGATCGAGCCGTCGAAACCGCCGCCGCGCTTGCTCAGAAATATATCGACGGCGGCGATGAAGGCCGCAACGGCGCCCTTCATATCCGTCGCGCCCCGGCCATAGAGTATGCCGTCGCGGATATCGGCGGCGAACGGCTCCAGGCTCCAGGCATCGGCATCGCCAACGGGCACCACGTCGGTGTGGCCGGCGAAACAGAAATTCGGTCCGCTGTCGCCCAGGCGGGCATAGAGATTATCCACATCCGGCGTATCGGGGGCGGAAAATGTCATATGGTTGCAGGTAAAGCCCAGGCTCTCCAACGCCGCGCCGGTAACGCCAAGGGCGCCGCCGTCATTGGGTGTGACGGAAGCGCAACGGATCAGGGCGCGGGTCAGCTCGACCGCATCGGTGGGTTTGTTGTCCGCCATCAATATATGACCTAGTCGCGCAGAAGTTCGTTGATCGAGGTCTTGGCGCGGGTGCCGGCATCGACCTGTTTGACGATCACCGCGCAATACAGGCTGACGTTGCCGGTTTCCGAGGCGATGGATCCCGGCACGACCACGGAATAGGCCGGCACCCGGCCATAGCTGATTTCGCCCGTGGCACGGTTGACGATCTTGGTGGAGGCGCCGATGTAGACGCCCATGGACAGCACCGAGCCTTCCTCGATGATCACCCCTTCGGCCACCTCCGAACGGGCGCCGATGAAGCAATTGTCTTCGATGATCACCGGTTCGGCCTGCAACGGCTCCAACACACCGGCGATGCCGGCGCCGCCCGAGATATGGCAATCCTTGCCGATCTGGGCGCAGCTGCCCACGGTGGCCCAGGTATCGATCATGGTGCCGCTGTCCACATAGGCGCCCAGATTGACGAAGCTGGGCATCAACACCACGTTGGGCGCGATATAGGCGGAACGGCGGACGATGCAATTGGGCACCGCGCGGAAACCGGCGGCACGGAATTGATTGTCGCCCCAGCCTTCGAATTTTGATGGCACCTTGTCGTACCAGGTCGCGGCCTCGCCCGGTCCACCCGGGATCGCGGTCATGTCGTTCAGGCGGAAAGACAGCAGAACCGCACGCTTTAGCCATTGATTGACGTGCCAGCCCTCGGGGCGCTTTTCCGCGACCCGCTGCTCGCCCTTGTCCAGGGCCTCCAATGCGGCGTCGACCGCATCCCGTGCCTCGCCCTTGGTATTGACGTTGATGCTGTCACGCTGTTCCCAGGCGGTATCGATGGTATTTTCAAGGCTGCTGGTATTCATGATCTTTCTCTCCCCGCTACAAACGCTGGGCAAACTACCCCGGTCCAGCATTCTGTCAACTGAATAGCGACGTTATCGCGCTATCGCATTAATTCCAGCAGCCATTCGGGCAGATCATCGGTGATGTGGTGAACGTGCGGGACATGCTCCGCCGCCAGATCAAGTTCGCGCCCGCCCCGGACCCAGACCGTGGCCATGCCGAGGCCGGATGCGGGCACCAGGTTTTGCGCGATGTCCTCGACCATCGCCGACCTGGCCGGATCGATGCCGTAGCGTTCGACCATGACGTCATAGGGGCGTTGATTGGGCTTGGGCAAGAATTCGCCGTCAATAATATCGAACGAGCCGTCGAAATGATGCTCTATGCCCAAATGCCCCAGAATGCGGTCGGCATGCTTGGTCGTGGCATTGGTATAGATCAGCTTGCGCCCCGGCAGGGCGTCGAGGGCTAGGCCCAGGCGGTCGTCCAGGGGAATGCCGGATAGATCCAGGTCGTGGACATAGTCCAGATACTCATCCGGTTGCAGATCATGCTCCACCATCATGCCCCTTAGAGTGGTGCCGTGGGCGTGGAAGTACTTTTTCTGTACCTTGCGCGCCTCGTCCAGGGGCAGGTCAAGGTATTGCGCCACGAATTCCCCCATGCGCTGGCCCAACTGGGTGCCCAGGTCGGAGGCGGCGGGATAGAGGGTATTATCCAGATCAAAGATCCAGACGGCGACGTCTTCGGGGTTCAGTCGTGGTGTTTCAGGCATCCGCCTAGATTGCGGCGAATGGCGGCGAAAGACAATAGAAAGCCAGGTACTGAAACCAAATTACGAAACTGGATGGAGCACTGGCTCCGGGCGTTTTCTGTGGGTTTCACGCTTGAGCACACAAGTGCGCTTTGCCAAAACCTCAGTGCATAGTTGGCCCCGCAAGCAATGTCGTTTGTTTTTTTGAGCTGCGGGGACAAGGCTCGTCACGTCCAATTTTCCGGCGGCGGCGGACAAATATTTCCGACCGCTCCGACCTCTGTGTTACGCGAATGCGCTTGTGCAATTTACGGAATCTACAATTTTGACGTATTCTTGGAGTACGGCAATGCCAGCAATGAATTTGCAGCCAAAACACTGGAGGCCGAAGATGAAGTACGTGACCGCCTTAACCATGACCGCATCTATTTTCCTGGGCGCGATGTTTTTCGGCAATGCCGCCGCAAACGAAGTCCATCGCGGCACCAGCGATTTCGATCGGAGTGGCGTCAATTTCCGGCTGACTTGGCGGGCGGAAAAGGTTGCGACGGGCCGTTATGGGAGTAAATCCACAAAGGTCTCCTACACTGTTTACGCCGGATCGAAAATTCTGTATCCGCGTTCGCTCAATGGCGGCACTTTTGTTGGCTGCCTCGACACCCCTCCCAAGCGCGTTGATTGGTGGCGGATCGGTGAACCGCAAATCGGCTGGCTGCTCAATTTGAGCAGTATTTGCGCGATGTCGAACTCGTTCAAATCATTGATCGTGGTGCCATACAAGACAGAGCATGAGTTTTCATCCAAATATGTGACCGCGGATTTCGTCACCAAGGAATGGCCGGTTCTTAAAGTCGCCGAAAATGGAGATGTTCACATCTGGTCCAGCTATCAGAATTGGAATGGGGGGAGCACTGCAGGGAGTTTCTATGTTCCAGAGTTTCGGGTGATATCCCGCAGTATCGATGGCAAATATTGGGTGCGATGCCCTCGATTGCATCAGGATGTCAGTCAATGGCCACGCGACCTACCCAATCGGAGCTTTCTTGGAGATTTCTACGCCGGACTAAATCGATTGAATTCCAGAGTGATGACATCAGCATTGGCCACGTACAAGGAAATCGTTCCCAGAAGATTGCGCAAGCATGGCCTGCCGGCTTCAAGACAGGGATTGGAACGGCTGACAAAAGATGTCGCCTTGATCGACAGGCAGCTCGAAAGTCTTAAGGCAAATTTGTCTGAATTACGGCTGGATTGGGCGGATCCAAACGATAGATGCCGTTAGCGGTATTTCTTCTGTCATGGCGCCGCGCCAGAGGTTGAGGGTTGCCGAATTCGGACACAGAGTAGCCTGGATCTTCAAATAAACTGAAGTAGTTTCGATCTGATCTGACAGCGTCCCTTGAAAGGGACGAGGGTTACCGGTTTTGATGGTGGTGCAAACCCATTCATCGAAACACGAAGAAAAGGTAACCCTCATGCTTCACAGTAATGACAAAATCATCAAACATAAAGTCGGCCTGCTCAATCTGGCGGAGGAACTCGGCAACGTCTCCAAGGCCTGCCAGATCATGGGCCTCTCACGCGACACCTTCTACCGCTATCGCGACGCGGTGGAGGATGGCGGCGTCGAGGCCCTGCTCGAGCGGCCACGCCGGGCGCCGAACCTCAAAAACCGGGTCGATCTGGAAACCGAGACCGCCGTTGTCGAATACGCGGTCGAGTATCCGGCCCATGGTCAGGTCCGGGTCAGCAATGAATTGCGCAAGCGCGGCGTCTTCGTCTCACCCTCCGGCGTGCGCTCGATCTGGCTGCGCCATGACCTGGCCAACTTCAAGCAACGTCTGAAAGCCTTGGAGGCCAAGGTTGCCGAAGATGGCATCATCCTTACCGAGGCCCAGGTCCAGGCGCTCGAAAAGAAGAAGCTGGACGACGAGGCCTGGGGCGAGATCGAGACCGCACATCCCGGTTATCTGGGCTCTCAGGACACATTTTATGTGGGTACGTTGAAGGGCGTTGGCCGGATCTATCAACAAACCTATGTCGATACCTACGCCAAAACCGCCCAGGCCAAGCTGTATAAAACAAAGACCCCGATCACCGCAGCCGACATGCTCAATGACAAGGTTCTGCCTTTCCACGAAGAACACGAGCTGCCCGTTCTGCGTATCCTGACGGACAGGGGCACGGAATATTGCGGCCGCGCAGATCGTCATGATTATCAGTTGTTCCTGGCCATTAACGACATCGAGCACACCAAGACCAAGGTCAAATCACCGCAGACCAACGGCATCTGCGAGAGGTTCCACAAGACCATCCTGCAGGAGTTCTATCAGGTGGCGTTCCGCAAGAAAATTTATGAAACCATCGAACAGTTGCAAATCGATCTGGACCAATGGATCGATTACTACAACAATGAACGCACTCATCAGGGCAAAGTTTGTGAGGGCCGCACGCCCATGCAGACCCTCGTGGACGGCAAACGTATCTGGAAGGAAAAGTTCATAGGCTAAATCTGACCTGACAGCCACCGCCTCAAATCCGGTAACTGTCAGATCAAGTCGCGATCACTACAAATAAACGACAACCCCGTCTCATTTACAGTGCAAATGGTTCAGATTGAAAACAGTTCAGTTGAACGATCATCGTTTGTACTCGTTCAGACGCTTGATGAACTTCTGCTTGGTTCCTGCGCCATCATCGCCATTGTAGTGATCTTTCCAATATTCGGCTTGACCCGCGATGTCCTGCGGAATGCGCTTTTTCAGGCGAAGCAAATACAAGCGAGCGGCAAGGCGCGACAAAAGAGGACTTGTACGCAGCTCCTCCCAGGTCACGCTGTTCCAGTCGCGGTTGATGCGCCGACTGACGATCTCCCGCTGCTGCTTGAGCCCTGATTGCTTCTGAGTTTCTAGAAACGCGCCCTTATCCACTTGAAAGACGCCGCCGTGATATCCTGGTCGTGCCGTATCGGGATTCCGCCGAAAAAACTTCTGAATGCCCGCCATGGCACGGATTTTCCCATGTCGCCGGAGGAAATGGTGGAACATCTACGAAAAGCCGGCCGAATGGCGGGCTAGGCGGGACGACGGTTCCGGGGCGGTTACCCGGCAGTTAACCGGCAATTAATGTGCCGTTAAGAGGCCTCGGATAGGCTGTGAGTTTGAGATTGAGTTTGAATTTGGCAAGGTAGAGAAAAGCAGGCAACGTGGCTCATATCCCATTTCAAAGCGCCCTGTTGGGCGGCGGCGGTCCTGGACAAACCGCAGCAAAACCCGGTGGCGCGCAGCCATGGATGATGCCGACAGGCGAACTGCTGGCGGACTATTCCGGCCCGGCGGTGCTGTTCGATGGTGCCGGCACGGTGCTGGCGGCCAATAAACTTGCGGATCCCATCGTAGCGGCTCTGCGCGGTCCCCTGGGCGGTGAACTCCGCGCCATGCTGGACGAAGTGCTGAGCGACGGCGGCATGCCTTCCAAGCGTCTGCAATTGCCCATTCCCACCGGACAGGGCGTTTTCGATATCACCTTGTTGCGGGAAGAAAATACAGCTGGCGATGGGGCCGAAGAAACAGGCCGGGTTCTGTTGCTGGCGCGGGACAGTACCTTCGATGTGAATTTCAGCCGTGCCCTGGTCGCATCCCGGCAATTGTTCAAGGATTTGGTATCCTGTTCGGCGGATTTTTCCTGGGAGACGGACACGGACGGCTGTTTTACCTTCATCTCCGGACGGGGCCTGTTGGGTTATAGCTCGGACGAACTGGACGGGCGTCCGGCGCGGGAGCTGCTGGCCGATGCCGATCCCGATCAGAATGATATGGATGACACGGGAGCAAACCCGTTTGAAAGCCTCAACGCCATGGACGAGGTGGAATGCTGGTTGCTGGACCGGAACGGCGCGCGGGCCTGCGTGCGCACCTCTTGTCTGCCGGTATTTGACGAAGCGGGCACCCCGCAAGGGGTGCGCGGTGTCTGCAGTGATATTACCGAGGACAAGATGCGCCAGGCCGCCCTGAACCGGGCCCAGGAGCGGGAGCGGTTAAGCCGCTCCATCGTTGATTCGATCCGCGACGCCCTGACGCCAGAGGAAATGTTCGCCGCTGCCGCCGCCGCTATTATCGAGGCCACCGGCGCCAGCCATACCTGGATCCTGCGTGAGGATAAGACCGACGGCCTGCACCAGGCAGCGGGTCATATGGTATCTGGTGGACAGGACATTGATATCCGGGCGGCGGCCGCGCAAGCCTTCGCCGGCGACCCTGACCGGGTCGAGCGGATCGAACAGGACGGCCATCAGATATTGTTGGTGCCCTGTCATTTTCACCACCATCCCAAGGGCGTCCTTGCCGTCGCCCTGGATGATGCCGGTGCCTTGGAAGAGGCGGCGGCCACGCTGTTGGATATCGCCTCGCAATTGGGCATTGCCATGGCCCAAGCGGATATTCAGGACCGTTTGGAGCAACTCTCAAGCGTCGATGAATTGACCGGTTTGCTAAACCGCCGCGGCTTCCACGAAAGCGTCGCCAAGCGTGTGGCCCAGCATCGGCGGCAGCATCGATTTGGCGCCTTGCTGTTTATTGATCTCGACTATTTCAAATCGGTCAATGATACCCACGGCCATCAGACCGGCGATGCCGCGTTGGTGGCGGTGGCCGAGATATTGAGCCATCGCGATGGCCGGCAGAGCGACATATCCGGCCGCCTGGGCGGGGATGAGTTTGTCATGTGGCTGGAAGAGACCGGCGCCGCGGGCGCTTACCACAAGGCAGAGGAATTGCTGGCCTATACCGCCGAGCTGCACCGGTTCTCCGGCGATGCGGCGCATCCGCTGTCTTTTTCCATCGGCATTGCCATGGTTGATCCCGAATTCGATGATGATCTGGAAACACTGTTCAATATGGCGGATCAAGCCTTGTATCAGGCCAAACGGGAAGGGCGGGGCCGGGCAATTCTGGCCGAACGGGACAGCGCTGATGGCCGCAATGGTACCTATCTAGAGGAGGCGCTTTTACAATGCTGAAGGCCTTGCTTAAACGGATTTCAAAGCCAAAAAGCTACGAGGACCAGCGCGGCAGCCTGGAAACCGAGAATACCAAAGAACGCCTTCGTCTGGCCAAACGCGAGGATACCCGGCCCGAGATTCTGTATTATCTGGCCGACGACGACATGCCCGAAGTGCGCCGGGCCATCGCATCGAACCGGTCCACCCCGCTTCAGGCGGACGCCAAATTGGCCCAGGATGGTGATGATGAAGTGCGCTATCAAATGGCTGGCAAGATCGGCCGCCTGGTACCCGGAATGCCGGCGGATCAGCGGGAAAAGGCCGAGGAACTGGCCTTCAGCGTTTTACGCGATCTGGCCGCCGATCAATTGCCCCGGATCAGGTCCGTCGTCTCGGAACACCTAAAATACGCTGACAACGTGCCCAAAGATATTGTCCTGCAATTGGCCAGGGACCTGGAGGACATCGTTGCCGCGCCGGTGCTGCAGTTCTCGCCCTTGCTGGAAGATCAGGACCTGCTGGAAATTATTGATGCCGGCCGGGAATCCGGTGCCTTGACAGCCATTGCCCGGCGCCGGGCTCTGAGCGGCGATGTGGCCGATGCGGTGGGCCGCACCCTCGACCCCAAGGCGGTCGGCGCCCTGCTGGCCAATGACAGCGCCCAGATGCGTGAAGATACCTTGGACTGGATCATCGACAACGCCGCCCCGGTCGAACCTTGGCACAAGCCGTTGGTCACATGGCCCAGCCTGTCCGACAGCGCCGTCCGCCGCCTGGCCGGCTTTGTCGCCACCTCGTTGGTGGAAACCCTGTGCGACCGCAACGACATTGATGCCGGCACGGCATTGGAATTGTCCAAGGCGGTAAAGCGGGAAATCGACCCCGAGTCCATGGGTCTTGCCAAACCGGAGCCCGCCTCCGAGGCCGCGCCTGAGCCGAAACCTGCAGCGCCGCAGAACAAGAATGGCGGCAAGGACGGGGCGTCTGAATTGTTCAAGAACGGCGGCCTGGATGATGATGCCCTCCAAGACGCCATCGGCGAAGGCGACCGCGATTTTGTCGTGCAAGCACTGGTCCTGACAAGCGGTCTGTCGGGCGAGATCGTGAACCGTGTGCTGAATACCGCGAAACCGAAAAAGGTCACGGCGCTGGCCTGGAAAGCGGATTTCTCCATGCGCACGGCCATGCAGCTGCAACTGCGTATCGCCCGCGTCCGGCCCCAGGATATCCTGAATGCCCGCGACGGCATCGACTACCCCCTGACTGAGGCCGAATTGCAACGGGAAGTGGGTAAGTTCAAGTAGACGGGTAAATCGTCCTACCCACGCCAGAAGGTGCGGGAAAACAGCACCATCACGGTTAGCAGTTCCAGCCGCCCCAGCAGCATGCCCGCCGCCAATAGCCATTTCGCCAGATCGGGCAGCGGCGCGAAGGTGCCCGAGGGGCCGATCACATCGCCCAGGCCTGGACCCACATTGGCAATGGCGGTGCCGGCGCCTGATACAGCCGTCAGGAAGTCCAGGCCCAGCAGGCTCAACGCCACCGCCAGCACGGCAAAGCTAAGGGCGAAGAGAAAGAAGAAACTCATTACCGAATCCATCACCGAATCCGGGATTGGCCGGCGGTTGAAGTTGGCGACAAAAACGCCATGCGGCTGCAACAGCCGGCCCATTTGGGTGCGGGCGGCGGCGTAGAGCACCTGAAAACGAAAGATCTTGATGCCGCACGACGTCGATCCCGCACAGCCGCCGATGAACATCACAAAGAAAAATAGCACTACCGCGAAACCGCCCCATTGGCCGTAGTCATCGGTGGCATAGCCGGTGCCGGTCAGGATCGAGGTCACGTTGAAAGCCGTGAACCGCACCGCCCGGCCCAGTTCCACATCATTGCCGCCGACCTGCCACATGGTCATGCCGACAATGGCCACCGACAAAATGGCGAAGAACCAACGTACCTGGCTATCCCGCCACAGGGCCAAGGGGCGGCCGCGCAGGACCTGGAAGTACAGCAGGAACGGCAGGCTGCCGATGATCATGAAGGCCGTCGCGGTATAGTCGATCAGGGCGCTGTCATAGATCCCGATAGAGCTATCCGAGGTCGAAAAGCCGCCCGTCGCGATCGTCGTCATGGCGTGTGCCGCGGCCTCGAAGGCGGGCATCCCGGCGACCCAATAGAAAAGCGCGCAAATGAAGGAAAGCGCCAGATAAATGATCGATATGGTGCCCGCGATCTGTGCCGTGCGGGGCAGTACTTTTTCAGAGGCATCCGAGCTTTCCATGCGGAACAACTGCATGCCGCCAACTTGCAGGATGGGCAGGATGGCCACGGCGGTGACGATGATGCCAACCCCGCCCATCCACTGCAGCAAAGCGCGCCAGATCAGAATGCCCGGTGGCGCCTGTTCCAGGCCGGAAATCACCGTCGAGCCCGTGGTGGTGATGCCGGACATGGCCTCGAAAAAGGCATCGGTGTAGCTGAGATCGAGATCGGAAAAGGCAAACGGCAAGGCCGCGAAAGCTGGCGTGACGATCCACATCGAAGTGGTCAGGACAAAAGCCTGGCGCAGCTGCAAATCCTGGCCGCTGCCCCAACAGGTAATGCTAAGCGCACCGCCGACAAAGCCGGTCAGAAAGGCGGCCGCCAAAAATACCTGCCAGTCGGGGTGGCCCACACGGGCATCCAACAACGCCGGCACCAACATGGCGAGACCAAGTATCAACAGCAAGATGCCATTGACCAAGAAAACCGCCCGATATTCCCGCACGGCGCCGGCCTCTAGTTTTCCGGGCCGAACCGAACGGCGCCCTCGGCCGCCAGGGCCTCGATTTTTGCTTTGTCGTAACCAAGACCAGTCAGAACCTGCCGGCTATGTTGGCCAAGCATTGGTGCCTGCTGGCCGGGATCGTCGGGGTCGATGGGCGCCGTGCCGGGGATCTGGGCCAGGGGTACCGAGGGCATGCCCGGCTGTGCCATCATCTGGAAGGCTTTCGTGGCGACAACATGGGGATCGGCCAGCCAATCGCCATAGTCGGCGACGGCATGGCACAGAACCCCGGCCTCCCTGAAGCGCGCGGTCCATTCCGCCGTCGTATGTTGCAGCATGATCTCCTGTACCGCCGGACCTAGGCTGTCCATATGCGCGGCGCGGCTGGCGAAATTCAGGTAACGGGGGTCATCCGCCAGGGCCGGCTGGCCCAGGGCCAGGCACAATTGTTTATACTGCTCTTCCTTGACCAGGGTAACGGCGATAAAGCCGTCCTGCGTGCTGTAACCGCCCGCTGGTGCATTGTTCTCCGCTGGTGGGCCGCCTTCGAGGTGGTAATCCGCGATCTTGGAGGTTTGCAACGCCGCCGCCGCGGCCATTAGGCTGCAATCGATCAGGCGCCCCGCTGTTTCATCCCGGCGCGCGTATAGCGCGGAAGACAGCGCCTGGTAGGCGTACAAAGCGGTTACGCAATCGACGATGTAATGGCCGACCCGGTGGGGAATATCGTCATTGCCATGATTGATGGACATCAGGCCGGAAAAAGCCTGCAGCACGGTGTCAGTGGCGGGCTCGCTGGCATAAGGCCCTGCCTGGCCAAAGCCGCTGATGGAGAGATAAATGACGCCGGGATTGACCAGGCGCACATCATCATAACTCAGCCCAAAGCGGGCGCAGACACCGGGGCGGAAACCCTCGATGAAAACATCGCACCGGCCCGCCAGATCATGGGCCACGGCCTGCCCGCCGTCATTCTTCAAATCCAGAACAATGGATTTCTTGCCCCGGTTGGCGGTCATCGAAATTGTGCTCTGATCGCCATAGATCAGGCCCAGACCGCGGCCCCAATCGCCCTCGGGCGGTTCCACCTTGGTGACATCGGCGCCGTACTGGGTCAACAGCTCGGCACAATAGGGGCCGGCAAAGCCTTGGCTCAAATCCAGAACCTTCAGGCCGCTAAATGGTTTTTCATAGCTCATGGCACGGCATCATATTCCGAACCAGGGCGTGTTAGGTAATGGTATTTACCCGGCGCTGCACGAGCCGCCGCCGAGGACACAGAATCGCGCGCAATGAGGATGGTTCAAAGGCACCGCCGTATTGGCGGATGCCAGGCTCGATCCCATTCTGAAACGCGCATCATAGGGCAGCAAGGTACAGGGCATCACGGTCAGATCCGTGTCGCCCTTGTGCTTGACCACCATGCGCGAGGTGGCGCACATCATCGCCTTGGGCGAGACATCCAGAATGCTCCAGCACGCGGTGGTGATTTCCGGTACGTCCAGGTCCTCGTCCATTTCCGGAAACAGCACCAGCGCGGCGGGATCCTCGGCATCAACCGGTATGCGGTTGGCGGCGAATAGCCGGCCATAACCCTGGCGCAGGATGTCTTCGTCCTCGCCCGACAAGGTCCGGCCCGCGATGTTGATGTTAAAGCCATTCTCGGCCAACCAGGTCAGGCCCTCCAGCATACGCTGCCAGCTATGGCGGCCGCGCTCCAACTCGTGCAGATCAGGGGCATAATGGTCCATGGAGACGCGCAGGCACAGCCTATTGCCATGTTCCTGGCGCAAGGCCAACAGGCCGTTGGCCATTTTCATCATCGGCCGCATGGCGTTGGTCAATACCAGCACCTGATAACCGCGCCCCAGGGCATCGCCTAGCATGGCCAGAAAATCCGGGTTCATGAACGGCTCACCACCGGTAAAGCCAATTTCGAGCGTCCGCCAATCCGTCTGCAATTCAGCCAATATGGTGCCGACCTCGTCGGCCCGCAAGAATGCCAGACGGTCATTGCTGGGCGTGGATTCGATATAGCAATTCGTACAGGTCAGATTGCAGATCGTGCCCGTGTTGAACCAAAGCGTATCCAGGTTCTGCAACCCCACAAAGGCGCGGGGTTGATTGTCGAGTGTAAGGTTGGGATCGTTAAATTTTGCCCGATCCAACGCAACGGGCATTCTGTTAGGTACGGCACTGTTCATTCTCGATATCCTAAATCTAGGCAACGCCGCCTAGTTTCACGGACACCGCCCTATTGTCAACGCTTCAACGGCGCCCGTCGCGCGACTGTGATCGGGCGTGTCTGAAAAAAAACAGCGTGATCCGGGCGTTCCGTATTCTTTTTGATTGTGTTAAACAGCTCCGCAGAGCAATTTTTTGTAATTAGGGTCGCGTGGCGGCTTAAGTGATCAATTCAATTGCTCTATCTTAAAAAGTCCGGGCACATTTAGATTAGATGTGCTCTGGGCGGGCGTAGCTCAATGGTAGAGCAGGAGCTTCCCAAGCTTAAGACGAGAGTTCGATTCTCTTCGCCCGCTCCATTTCCCCATTCGAGCCACCATTCGAGCCACAATTCGAGGATGCCGTGCATGA